>Ga0079992_136497_pt1 | contig 143714 bp, 138 predicted proteins | sample FaiFalFF_MnMetaG_3_FD_69197 | JGI IMG/M metagenome (GOLD analysis project Ga0079992, IMG submission 69197) | Freshwater microbial communities from Yellowstone National Park, Wyoming, USA - Fairy Falls B (FF_Mn_B) MetaG (SPADES assembly) (version 2) | ecosystem: Environmental > Aquatic >...
GATCGGAGCCAAGCGTGCGGACCTCGCCCTCACCCTCAACGACACCGCCTACGACGCGTGGAAGGGCCTGGGGGACTTCCGGGGCTCGCCCGTCCCCATCCGGGTCTTGGTGCCCGTCTACGACAACTACAACCACCTGGTGACCCTGGACGGCACGGGCATTCACCGGGTCGCCGACTTACGGGGCAAGCGGGTCTCCGTGGGGTCTCCCGGCAGCGGCACCGAGGTCACGGCCCTGCGCATCCTGCGGGCCGCGGGCATCGACCCGGACCGCGACATCCGGAAGGAGCGGCTGGGGGTGGCGCCCTCCGCGGACGCCCTGCGCGACCGCAAGATCGACGCCTTCTTCTGGAGCGGAGGGCTGCCCACGCCGGCGGTGTTGGACCTGGCCAGCACCCCCGGCATCCGGGTCAAGATCGTACCCATGGACGACCTGGTGGAGCCCCTCCGCAAGGAGTTCGGGCCCCTGTATTTCCGGGCCGTGATCTCCCGGGTGGTGTACCCCGGGATGGACCAGCCGGTGCCCACCATCGGGGTCGCCAACCTGTTGGTGGTGCACCAGGACTTTCCCGAGGACCTGGCCTACCGGATTACCCGGCTGATCTTCGAACGCAAGGCGGAGCTGGAGACGGTGCACGCGGAGGCCAAGAACATCACGCTCCTCCGGATCACGGGCCGGACTCCCATCCCCTTCCACCCGGGAGCTGCCCGGTACTACCGGGAGCGGGCCGTGCCTGGCTTCTGAGGAGGGAGCAGGAGCGTGAACGGCGGACGTGGCGGCCAAGGCCGTGGCGCGGATCTTCCTGGTCCCCCTGGGGGGCGCGGTGGCGGCCGGCCTGTGGCCTGTTCCCGCGCTCGAGGTGGTGGACCTTGACCGCCACCGTGTGGTGGCGTCCTTCCCCGTGCGAGCCTTCCAGCTCCGGTACCGCCACTCCCTGTACGGCGGCAGGGTGTGGGAACATTTTGCGGTGGCGGGCATGGAACTGGTCCTGGTGGCCGTGGAGGCGGAACGGGAAGCGGCGGTGGAGTACTACGGGTTCCCGCAGCGGGTGGTACGCCGGGGGAATCGCTACCGGGTCTTCCCCGTCGGCCGGCGGATGCCGGAGCTGGTAGTCCGCGGTACCGCCACGGGCCAGCGCACCCTCCTCCTCGGCAGGTTTGCCCTCCCCCTCTACGGGCACGGCCGCGAGGGGCACCGCTTCCGGGTGCGGGTGGCGCGGGCCCCGGCGGCGTGGGTGGGGCTGTGGTGGGCGTGGGAGCACATGCAGCGAGGGAGGCAGCAGCCGTGACGGAGCCGTCGCAGTCTGTGGTGGTCGAGGAACTCATCGAGCGCTTCGAGGGCGCCACCCGCAAGCTGACGGGGCCGGTGGGGGGGTTCGTGACGGCCCTCGCGGTGGCGGGCTCCCTGTACCACCTGTGGGCAGCCCAGGCCCCGTACATCCGCCAGATCCACCTCACCCGACACCTCCTCCTGGTCCTGGTCCTCACCTACCTCCTGTACCCGGGCTGGAAGGCAGCGTACCGCCGTGTGCACCCCGTGGATGTGCTGCTGGTGGTGCTGGCGGGTCTCGGGCTGGGGTGGGTGTTCTGGGACTTCGAGCGGTTCGTGTACCGTCAGGTGGTGCCCAACACCTACGACCTGGTGTTCGGCATCCTGACCATCGTGACGGTCCTGGAAGCCACCCGCCGGACCACCGGCTGGCCTTTGGTGATCCTGGCGGGAGCCTTCCTCGTGTACGCCTTCACCGGCCAGTTCCTCCCGGAGCCCTGGACCCACCGAGGCTACGACCTGGACCGGGTCATCGGCCACCTGTACGTAGGGCTGGAAGGCATCTTCGGCGTCCCCCTGGACGTGTCCGCCAGCTTCATCATCCTCTTTACCATCTACGGCTCCTTCCTCGAGCAGTCCGGGGCGGGGAAGTACTTCGTGGACCTGGCTTTCGCCCTGGTGGGCCGGCGCCGCACGGGGGCCGGCCAGGCGGTCACGGTGGCTTCCTTCCTCCTGGGCGGCCCCTCGGGAAGCGGGGTGGCCACCACGGTGACCGTGGGAGCCATCACGTATCCCCTCCTGCGCCGCTCCGGCTACGACCCGGAATCCGCGGGCGGCTTGCTGTCCGCGGGCGGGATCGGCGCGGTGATCTCCCCGCCCATTCTCGGAGCGGCGGCGTTCATCATCGCGGAGATTCTGAAGATCTCCTACCTGCAGGTGCTGGTACTCGCCATCGTCCCCACCCTGCTGTACTACTTTTCCATCTTCCTCATGATTGAGCTGGACGCCCGGCGCTTCCGGCTGCGACAGGTGGAGATCCAGGCGGAGAACCCGTGGCGGCTCGTGGGCCGCTACTGGTACCTGCTGGCCTCCCTGGTCATGATCCCGCTGTTCATGCTGCGCGGGTTCACCGCCATCTCCGCGGTCTTCTGGTCCACCGTGGTGGCCACCCTCACCAGCTTCCTCCGCCCGGAGACGGCCCTGGTGACCCTCCGGAGGCGGGACGGCCCCGGCCCTGCTCCTGTGGGAGTCGCTTCCCTCCTCGGGGCGGCCCTGGCCCTGCCGGCCGCCCCTGCGGTGCGGGACCTGGTGGGCGTTCCCCTCACCGCGGCGGTGGGGCTGTCCGCGGTGGTGGGAGCCCTTCTCGGCTGGCAGGCCCGCCGGGCGTGGCGGGAGGAGTACACGGGCGAGCCCCTCCGGCCCACGGAACTCCGGCCGGTCCGGGTAGGAGGGTGGGAGGTCAGCGCCACCCCCTTGGTGGCAGCCCTGGCCAACGGCACCAAGCAGGTCCTCACGGTGGCGGTGACCTGCGCGGTGGCGGGCATCGTGGTGGGCGTCATTACCCTGACGGGCCTGGGGCTCAAGCTCTCCGGGATCATCGTGGACCTGGCGGGCCGGAACCTCCTGCTGACCCTGGTGTACTCGGGGGTGGCCCTGTGGATCCTGGGCCTCGCCCTCCCCATCACCGCCACGTACATCATCGCCGCCGCGGTCATCGCTCCCGCCCTCATCCAGCTGGGGGTCCACGAGCTGGCCGCACACATGTTCATCTTCTACTACGCCATCTTGTCGGAGGTCTCTCCGCCGGTGGGCCTGAGCCCTCTCGCGGCCTCTGCCCTCACCGGCGGGAATGCGTTCCGCACCATGATGATGGCGTGGAAGTACACCCTGCCCGCCTTCGTGGTGCCCTTCATGTTCACCGTGCACCCCGACGGGATGGGGCTGCTCTTGCACGCTCCCCTGGACGTGGTGGTGCGGACCTCCCTGACCGCCGCCCTCGGCCTGACGAGCCTGGCCGCGGGGATCAACGGCTGGCTGGTGCGGGAGGCCACGTGGGCGGAGCGGGCGGTCCTGATGGCCGCGGGGCTCTTGCTCATCTATCCCTCGTTGGCCTTGGACTTCGTGGCCGCCGCGGCGGTGGTGGCGGTCTTCGTCCTGCAGTGGGTCACCCGGCCTCAGACGTCCCCCGTGGAGGAGGCGTGAAGTCTCGGACCGGGTGTCTACGGAGGGCCGGATTCGGGTATACAGTAAGGCTGTGGACGCGGAGGAGTTCAGCCCGGTAGACGCCTTGGAGTCCGCCTCCGCGGCGGACGTGGTCACCTGGTGCGTGATGCTGCTGGCGCACCACGCCCGGGTGTACATGGGCCTGATCCCGGGCAAGGGCCGGGTGGACTTGGAGCAGGCGCGCCTGGCCATCGACGCCGCGGGGGCCCTCACCGACCTCCTCCAGAACCACCTGTCCGGGGACCGCCTGACCGAGCTGCTCATGCACGTGGCGGACCTGCGCCTGAACTACCTCGAGGCCAGCCGGCGCAGCCAAGGGTGACCCGGAAGACAGCTCTGTTTCGTTTTGGGAGGCGGCCATGGCAGTGCGGGAGTGGTGCTCCTCGTACCGGGCCCTGCAGGTGGCGGAGGTGGAGGACGGGATCGTGGAGGTGGTCCTCCACAACCCCGGCAGCCTCAACTCCGTGACCGCGGAGGCGCACGCGGAGCTCGCCCGGGTGTGGCAGGACCTGGACCGTGACCAGGACGTCCGGGTCGCCCTGGTGCGGGGAGCGGGCGGGGTGTTCTCCTCGGGCGGAGACCTCGACCTCATCGAGGAAATCATCCACCACGAGGCGGTCCGGCTCCGGGTCTGGAAGGAAGCGCGGGACCTCGTCTACAACCTTCTCAACTGCGGCAAGCCCGTGGTGTCCTGCGTGGAGGGGGTGGCCGTGGGGGCAGGGCTGGCGGTGGCGCTCCTGGCGGACGTGTCCGTGGTGGGCCGCTCTGCGCGTCTGTTGGACGGCCACGTCCGCCTGGGCGTGCCCGCGGGAGACCACGCGGTGTTGGTGTGGCCCCTCCTGGTGGGGATGGCCAAGGCCAAGTACCACCTCCTGCTCAACGAGCCCCTCTCCGGGGAAGAAGCGGAGCGCCTGGGGCTAGTGTCCCGCTGCGTGGCCGACGACCAGGTGTACGCCACGGCCCTGGAGGTGGCGCGGCGCCTGGCCCGAGGGAGCCCCCACGCCATCCGCTGGACCAAGTACGCCCTGAACAACTGGCTGCGCATGGTGGGCCCCGTGTTCGACACCTCCACCGCCCTGGAGTTCCTGGCGTTCCTGACCCGAGACGCGGAGGAAGGGGTGAGGAGCTTCCGCGAGAAACGACCACCCGACTTCTCCAAGACGTCTCCCCTGTGACCGCGGCGGGATCCGGAACCCGCCTGGCGCGACGGAGGAGCTCGTCCCCTCCGGTCCGGGACAAGACCCCCGCCGAGCCCCTAAGATGAGGAGGAGATGCCCAACCGCCTGGGGGGATCCCGCAGCCCGTACCTGCGCGCCGCGGCGCACCAGCCCGTGGCCTGGTACCCGTGGTGCGAGGAGGCCTTCGAGCGCGCACGGCAGGAGGACAAGCCCATCCTCCTGGACATCGGAGCCGCCTGGTGCCACTGGTGCCACGTCATGGACCACGAGTCCTACGACGACCCCGAGGTGGCTGCCTTCATCAACGAGCACTTCGTGCCCGTCAAGGTGGATCGGGACGAGCGGCCGGACGTGGACGTGCGTTACCAGAACGCCGTCTCCGCCCTGTCCGGGCAAGGGGGATGGCCCCTCACCGCCTTCCTCACCCCCGAGGGGCACGTGTTCTACGGCGGCACCTACTTCCCCCGGGAGGACCGCTACGGCCGACCCGGCTTCCTGCGGGTCCTGCGGACGGTGGCGGAGACGTACCGGCGGGAGCGGGAGCGCACCCGCGAGGTGGCGGTGCGCCTCGCAGACGAGCTGCGGAGGGTCCAGACCGCCACGGGCCCGGGAGAACCCAACCCGGACCTGCTGGAGGAAGCCCTGGACAGCCTCGCCCGCGCCTTCGACGTCCGGTACGGAGGGTTCGGGACCGCCCCCAAGTTCCCGCACCCCTCTGCCCTGGACTTGGCACTGTTCCACTTCTGGTTTCGCAGGGCGGAGTGGCTGGAGGTGGTGGTCCGACGGACCCTGGAGGGGATGGCCCGCGGCGGCGTCTACGACCAGCTGGGGGGAGGCTTCCACCGCTACAGCACCGACGCCCGGTGGTGCGTCCCCCACTTCGAGAAGATGCTGTACGACAACGCGGCCCTCTTGGGGACCTACAGCAGGGCGTACCTGGTCTGGCAGGATCCCCTGTACCGCGAGGTGCTGGAGGGGACTGCCGCCTTCCTCCTGGACGTCCTGGGAGACCCGCAAGGGGGGTTCGGGGCCAGCCAGGACGCGGACACAGGCCCGGGCGACGACGGCGACTCCTTCACGTGGACGGTGGAAGAGGCCGCCGCGGTCCTGGAGCCGGACGAGCTCGAAGTGGTCCGGCTGCGCTTCGACCTCCACGAACGCGGGGAGATGCAGCACGACCCGCGCCGCAACGTCCTGTGGGTTGCGGCGTCCCCGGAGGAAATCGGCCAGCGGCTGGGCTGGCCTGTAGACCGGGTGGACTCCCTCCTGCAGGCCGGGGTCCGCAAGCTCCGAGAGGCTCGGAAGGCCCGTCCCGCGCCCGCCGTGGACCGCACCCTGTACGCCGCCTGGAACGGGATGGCCGTCTGCGGCCTGCTGGCCGCCCACCAGGCCACGGGCGACGACCGCTACGCCCAAGCCGCCCTGCGGGCTGTCGAACGGTTCCTCCGGGAGGGATTCGACCCGTCCCGTGGCTTCCCGCACGCCCTGCACGACCCGGACGGACCCCGGACTTTGGACGACCAGGTCCACATGGGCCACGCCCTGACCCTGGCCTACCAGCTGGCGGGAAATCCCGAGCACCTCCGGGCCGCGCGGGAGCTCGCGGAACTCCTGGACCGGGAGTACCACGACCCCGCGGAGGGCGGGTTCTTCGACGTACCCAGGTCGCAGGCCCGCGGCCCCGCCCTGGAGCTGCCCTACAAGCCCATCCAGGACGCGCCCACCCCCTCCGGCAACGGCGTAGCGGCCTTGTTCCTGCAGGACCTGGCCACGCTCACGGGGGAGGTCCGGTGGGCGGAGCGGGCCCAGGAGGTGGTGCGCACCTTCGCCCACACCGCGCGGGCGCACGGTTACTTCGCGGCTACGTACTTCCTCGCCCTGAGCCGCCTGCTGCAGCCGCCGGCCCACGTGGTGGTGGCAGGGCCGCGCCACGATCCCCGGGCGCAGGCCCTGCACAGGGCCAGTTGGTCCTCCGCACGCCCGGACAAGGTGGTCTCCTGGGTGAGCCCCGGAGAGCCCCTGCCCGAGCCAGCCCGGGCCATGGCGGAGCGTGCGGGCCAGGAGCCCACGGCCTTCGTCTGCGTGGGGCCGACCTGTGGCCCGCCGCAGAGCGACCCCCACGGGCTGAAGGGGATGCTGGAGTCCCCCGAGCCCTCCTCCCGGAGGGTGTAACGCGTGCCGCCTCCGGAGTGGGCAGGTTGCCTGCGAAGACCCCGCGGGAGTGACCGACCCTGTACGTCCGGCTCAAGCACGCCCTGAGCCAGCTGACCCTGCAGGCCGTCCGAGAGCCTCGGGCCGCGGGGTTCGTGGCGTGGCTGGCGGCCTACGCCCGCCTCGCCAGCGGCGGGCACGCTGTCTCGGAGCGACTGGTGCAGGCGGAGGCCCAGCGCCTGGCAAGGCCGGCGGGGTGGGAGCCCTCTCCCGCGGACCTCGCCTGGGTGGTGCGGGCCCGGGTGCTGTGGCGCGGGGCGGGCCGCCTGGCTCTCCCTCGGGCCTACCGCCCGCACTGGGCGTACTTTCACGCGCAGGCGGGCCGGCTGTACCGGGCCACCCGGTTCCTCCTAGACCCTCCTCCCGCGGGCGAGCCCGAGGCGTCCGTGTACAAGGGGTTTGTGCTCTTCGACTTCGGGCTGTTCTTCGCCTGCCACGAGCACTTCGAAGGGTTGTGGCGGGCAGCTCCCCCAGGTCCCAGGTCCTTCTACCAGGGGTTGGTGCAGCTGGCGGCGGCCTTCTACCACCGGGAGAAGGGCAACCGCCGCGGGGCGGCGGCGTTGCTCGCCCGCGCCGTCCGCCGGCTGGCGGAGTACCGTCCCGCGTACCTGGGCCTGGACGTGGACGCCCTCCTGGCCCAGCTGGCAGAGTGGGAAGGGCGCTTGGCCGCGGGGTCCGCAGGTCCTTATCCTCTTCTCGTCGGCCGGCGCGGGGGAGAAGGTGTCTGGTAAGGGAGCTCCGGGAGGACGGATGCGGGACGTGTTCGATCACATCGAGCGTCACGCCCAGGAGTACGTGGAGGAGCTGGCCCGCCTGGTCCGGCAACCCAGCATCGCGGCACAGGGGGTGGGGCTGGAGGACTGTGCCCGGCTCGTGGCGGTGATGCTGCAGGAGGCGGGAGCCCGGATCCGCGTCCTGCGCCTTCCGGGGGCAGCTCCCCTGGTGTACGGGGAGTTTCCGGGCCGCTCCCCCAAGACCCTGTTGGTGTACGAACACTACGACGTCCAACCCCCCGAGCCCCTGGAGGAGTGGGAGTCAGACCCCTTCGAACCCGAGGTACGGGAAGGGCGCATCTACGGCCGAGGGGTGGCAGACACCAAGGGGAACCTGGTGGCGCGGCTGTGCGCGGTGCGGGCTTTCCGCCAAGTCCGGGGCGAGCTCCCCGTGACGGTGAAGTTCCTGGTGGAGGGCGAGGAAGAGATCGGAAGCCCCAACCTCCACCGCTACGCGGAGGCCTACCCCGATCTGTTCCGCGCGGACGGGTGCCTGTGGGAGTCCGGCGGCAAGGACCACCAGGACGTCCCGAACCTGTACCTGGGGGTGAAGGGCATCTGCTACGTGGAGCTGGTGGCGCGGGGTGCCAACCGGGACCTGCACTCCTCCATGGCCACCATCGTGCCCAACCCCGCGTGGCGTCTCGTTTGGGCCCTGCACACCCTGAAGGACGAGACGGAGAAGGTCCTCATCGAGGGCTTCTACGACGACGTGGAAGAGCCCGGCCCTCAGGAGGTGGAATGGCTGCGCAGGATCGCATCCGGCCGCGACGACGCCGCCCTCCTGCAGGACCTGGGGCTCGACCGCTTCCTCCTGGGCCTGTCGGGGGTGGAGCTCCTCAAACGCCACCTGTACCAACCCACGTGCACCATCTGCGGGCTGGTGGCGGGGTACCTGGGGGAGGGCTCCAAGACCGTCCTCCCCAGGGTGGCCCGCGCCAAGCTGGACTTCCGTCTGGTGCCCCGGCAGCGGGCCCAGGACGTGCTGGAGAAGCTGCGGGCCCACCTGGCGCGTCACGGGTTCGGGGACGTGGAGGTGGTGCCCATGGGGCTGGAGGACCCCGCCCGCACGCCTCCGGACTCCGAGATCGTCCGGGTGGTGGCGGAGGCGGCTCGCGAGGTGTACGGACGCGACCCGGTGGTCTACCCCATGATGGCCGCCACGGGCCCCATGGACGTGGTGTGCGCCCGGTTCGGCACCCCCGCGGTGGGCACGGGAGTCGGCTACCCGGGCACCAACGTCCACGCGCCCAACGAGAACATCCGGCTGCGGGACTACGTGGACGGCATCAAGCACGTCGCCTTGGTCCTGGAGCGCTTCGGGGCCTCTGGGGGCCGGGCCGAGGGCTCAGCGTAGGCAGGCCTGGACTCCGCGGTGGTCCGGGGGCGGTGCCGGGGCACCTCTGGACCGGTGACGGACTGACCCCGGCAGAGCTGCGAGGACCCGCGTGAGGGAAAGGGATCCCTTCTGGGAGAGGCAGGAGGTGGTGGAGCGGTTCGCGGCCCGCCCACCCGACGACCGCATGGTGGCGCTCCTGTCCGGCCTACCCCGCACCACCCGGGTGCTGGACCTGGGTTGCGCCGCGGGCCGCAACACGGAGTGGCTCGCCCAGCAAGGCTTCGACGTGTACGCGTGCGACGCCTCGGAGGCCATGGTGGAGTACACCCGTGCCCGCCTGCGACCGCACCTGGGGGAGGCGGAAGCACGCCGTCGGGTCGTGCGCTGCTACATGGACGACCTCGCCGTCTTCCCCACGGGGTCCTTCGACTTCGTGGTGGCCCTGGGCATCTACCAGCAGGCGCAGACGGTCCAGGAGTGGCACCGGGCGGTGGCGGAGACCGCGCGGGTCCTCCGCACCGACGGTCGCCTCCTCGTGCAACACTTCGCCCTCGGGAGCCAACCGTGGCCTGAGCCCCTGCGGCAGGTGGAGCCCTTCGTCTTCGAGGCCAGCCCGCCGGACGGGGTGGTGCGCCGCTTCGTACTCCTGGACGAGGCCACCCTGGACGCCTGGATGGCCGGCCACGGCCTGGTCCCCGAAGTGCCCACCCGCACCACCACCCGGGCCACGGAGGAAGGCGGGTTCTGGCGGAACCTCCACGCCCTCTACCGCAAAGCCTGAACCGCGCTCCGCCACCGTTGGCCACGGCCTTGTTCCCCGCCCTGTGAGCGCAGACCGCGAAAATCTTCCTCGCCCGTGGTCGCTGGCGCCGGCCTTCAAGGGTTGGCCCCACAGGGGATTTGACAGCCGCGCAGGCTACTCGTGTACCATGGGGTGGGCCTGGAGGGGTGGCCGAGCGGTCCAAGGCGGCGGTTTGCTAAACCGTGGCGGGGCAAAAACCCCGCCCGTGGGTTCGAATCCCACCCCCTCCGCCAGCGGGTTGTACCCTACGGGAGCCCGCCGCGAAAAACCCCTAGGAGCGTGTCCGAGAAAAACCCCTCCAGCGGAGGGGTCCCCAAAAATCGCTGCGCGATTTTTAGGTCTCCAGACGGTGGAGTCTACCCCAGCAGCCCTCTCCCGTGGCGCCCGCGGAGCAGCTTCCCTTCACGGAAGCGGCTGAGGGAGAAGGCCTGGAGCGGCACCGTGGGCTGTTCGCCGCACAGCCACCGGGCCAGCTCTTCCCCCAGGGCGGGGCTCAGTTTGAAGCCGTGGCCGCTGAAGCCCGCAGCCACGAACAGCCCCTCCACGCCCTCCACGGGGCCCAGGGCCGGCTGCCAGTCCGGCGTGACGTCGTAGATGCTCGCGTAGCCCCCGCGCCACTGGGCGTCCGCGGCGGTGGGGTACCGCTTCCCCCAGAGTCGTCCCACTCGCTCCACGAAAGCCCAGTCCACCCCCGTGTTGAAGCGGTCGGGATCCACGACCTCTTCCGGTTCCTCCTCCAGGATCCCCGCCAACACCGTACCCCCGGTCTCCGGACGGGCGTAGAAGCCTAGAGCCAAGTCCTCCACGATCAGCTCCAGCCGGCCCCAGGGAGCCGGCGGGGCCAGCTGTACCACCTGCTCCCTGGACGCCACCACCGGGAAATCTACCCCCAGGGGCCGCAACAACGCGGCGCTCCAAACCCCCGCGGCCACCAGCACGCGGGGGGACGCCACCAGCCCTCGGGAAGTGCGCACGCCGGTCACCCGGCCGCGGGAAACCTCCACGGCCTGCGCTTCTGCCCCTTCCCACACCTCCACCCCAGACTCCCGGGCCGCGGCCGCGAACCCCGTGGCGGTGGCGTAGCCGTCCGCGTACCCGGCGTCCGGCTCGTACGCGGCGCCTGCAACCCCCTCCAGGTCTATGCGGGGATCCAGGCGGGCGACCTCTTCCGGCTTCAGCACCTCCGCCCGCACACCCAGCCGCCGCTGCAGTTCCACGTTGGCGGCCAGTCCCTCCAGTTCCGCCGCGGGAGCCAGCAGCAGGAATCCTGCGCGGGTGAAGTCTGCGGTGCGTCCCGTGAGGTCCTGGAAGCTCGCAAACCGGTCCAGGCTGCGCCGCGCCAGCTCCACCAGGGGTTCGTGGGAGTAGTGCAGCCGGACGATGCCCACGGTACGCGCCGTGGGGCCGCCCGCCACCCGGTCCCGCTCCACCAAAAGGACCCGGCCCGCCCGCCTGCGGGCCAGGTAGAAGGCTGTGCTCGCCCCCACACACCCACCGCCCACCACCACCACGTCCGCCTGCACCCTCACCCGCTCCTCTCCCTAGCTGCGTCCGCGGGCAGCAGGTACACCCCCGCTTCCTCAAACCGCAGGCGCACCTCCTGGCCTGGCGCCAGCCTCCAGTCCGCCCGGTACGGCCGAGTCGCCAGCACCTCCCCCGCCGGGGTCTCCAGCAAGTACTCCGTGGTCATCCCCATGAAGAAGGCACCGCGGACCACCCCGGCCAGCCCGGCCCCGTCCCGGGCGAGGACCACCGCCTCCGGCCGCACCATCAAGGTCACGGGCCCTTCCCGCACGTCCTCCTGCACGAAGGGGAACCGGTAGCCCGCGACCTCCACCGCGCCGTCCCGGTACTCCGCGGGCAGGAGGTTCGCTTCCCCGATGAAGTCCGCTACGAACCGAGTCTGCGGTCTGCGGTACACCTCTTCCGGGGCCCCCACCTGCTCCACCCGTCCCTGGTTCATCACCACCACCACGTCCGAGAGGGCCAACGCCTCCGACTGGTCGTGGGTGACGTACAGGCTCGTGATCCCCAGCCGCCGCTGCAGCATCCGGATCTCCGCCCGGACCCGGCGGCGCAGCTTCGCGTCCAGGTTGCTGAGGGGTTCGTCGAACAGGAGGACCCGCGGCTGCATCACCAGGGCTCGGGCGAGGGCCACCCGCTGCTGCTGGCCCCCGCTGAGCTGGGCGGGGTAGCGGTCTGCGGTCTCCGGCAGGCCCACCAGCTCCAGGGCCTCCAGGGTCCGCCGCCGGACCTCCGCCGCGGGCAGCCGCTGGACCCGCAGGCCGTAGGCGACGTTCTCGAACACCGTGAGGTGCGGGAACAGGGCGTACGACTGGAACACCATGGTCACCCCGCGACGGGCCGCGGGCAGGTCTGTAACGTCCTCCCCGGCGATCCACACCCGTCCCGCGGTCGGCCGCTCCAAGCCGGCCACGATCCGTAAGGTGGTGGTCTTGCCGCAGCCGGAAGGGCCGAGGAGGGTTACCAGGCGGCCCGCAGGCACCTCCAGGTCCACCCTGTCCACCGCCACCACCGCTCCGAACCGCTTGGTGACCCCTTCCAGTCGGACGGGTACGCCCTCCGCCATGGCCCTTCACCCTACCGCCAGCTGCGCTGCCCGCGGGTCCAGCCTCCGGTGCAGCGCCTGCAGCCCCAACACCACCACCACCAGCAGCAGGGTGAGCACCGACGCCAGGGCGGCGCCCCGACCCTGGCTCCCGTACTCCAGGTACGAGAGGATCTGGGTGGTGGCCAGATTGTGCTGGGGTGTGATGAGGAAAATCACCTGGCTGACCGCGGTCATGGCCCGGACGAAGGAGAACACCAGGCCCGAGAGCAGGGCGGATCGGCTCAGGGGCGCCACCACCCGGAGCAGGGTGGTGGTGGCGCCCGCCCGCAGTACCGTGCTGGCCTCCTCCAAGGAACGGTCGATCTGCTCCAAGGCCGCCACCGCGGCCCGGATCGCCACAGGCATGTTGCGGAACACGAAGGCCAGGACGATCACGAGCTCCGTGCCGGTGAGGAGGAGGGGACCTTGGTTGAAGGCCAGCACGTAGCCGATCCCCATCACCGTCCCAGGGGTGGCAAAGGACAGCATGGAGCTGAACTCTAGCACCCGCCGCGCGGGAAAAGCCACCCGGTTCACCAGGTAGCCGATGAGGAACCCCACCGCCACGGAGGGCACCGCGGCGTACGCGGAAAGGCGGACGGTGGTGCGGAGGACGTGCCAGCCTTGAGGGTGGAGGTCCTGCAGGTGGCGCAGGGTGAAGGTGTAGTCGAACCCCCACAGCCGCGTCACGGCCCCCACGAACACCGAGCCGTACAGGAGCACCACCACGAGCATCCACAGGACGAAAACCCCCGAGCCCGTCCAGTCCAGCCACCGAGGCAGAGGCTGGGGCTGGGCGCCCGTAGGCCGCCCTGTGACGGTGACGTACGAGACTCCGCCCACCCACCGCTGCTGCAGGGCGAAGACGGTCAGGGTGAGGGCCAGCAGCACCACCCCGTAGGTGGCGGCTTCGTGGGGGTTGTACCTGCCCACGATGGCGAAGAACACCTCCGTGGCCAGGAAGGGCTTCCCGCCTCCCACCACGATGGGGTTCGCGAAGTCCGCCAAACTCTCGATGGCCACCAGGAGGAAGGCGTTGGCCAGGCCGGGCCGGGCCAAGGGCCACGTCACGGTCCGCAGGAGGTACGCGGGCGGAGCTCCCAGGGTCTGCGCCGCTTCCTCCAAGCTGGCGTCCATGGCCCGCACCACGCCCACCAGGACCAGGTACGCGATGGGGGTGTAGGCGAGGACCTGCGCGATGGCCACCCCGAGGGGACCGAAGAAGACGTCCGTGGACAGACCCAGCAGCTGGTACGTCACGAAGCCACGCCGCCCGAACAGGTACAGCATGGCGATCCCCAACACGAAGGGCGGGGTGATGAGGGGGAGCACCGAGAGGGGCCCCATGAGCCTCCGGGTAGGCAACTGTGACCGCTCCGACAGAAGCGCGAACAGAAAACCGAGGGCCGTGGAGACAACTCCCACCACCACCGCCAGAAGAACGCTGTTGCGGAACGCTCCGAACCCCAGGTACAGAGCGGCCAGGCCCGCAGCCCCCAGGCCCACCGCCGCCCCGTGCCGCACGGCGCTCGCTCCTCGCCCCCGGGCCCACGAGACCAGGCCCGCCACTACCCCGGCCCCGAGGCCCGCGGCCAGCGCCCCCACCGGCTCGGGGTAGGGGGTCCCCGGGTGGTCCAGGGCCAAGAAAGCGGAGGAAGTAAGGGTTCGCCACAGGACCTCCGTGGTGAAGCGCCCCTGGACCCACACGCTGGCCACCACCACGGAAGCCAGGGGCAGCAGGATGAACACGGTGACGAAAGCACCCATCCACAACACCGCGGCGGAAAGGGAGGGGTCTACGAACCAGCGGCCCGAAAGGGACAGGCCCAGGCCGGCCAGGGTGAGGAAGCCCAACAGCGCCGCCACCGCGCCGGGCCCGAGGGGCGTCCCCCGAAGGGCCACCAGCAGGCAAGAAGCCAGGAATCCCCCGGCTCCTGCCCCGGACAGCACGGTTCCCCGGGCCCGCTCAGGCCCAGGCCACAGGCCTGCCAGGAGGGCTACCGCCCCCAGGACCAACACCACCACCGCCAAGGGAGATTCTTGGGCCATCCGGAGGCCCGTGGAGTCCCCGAGCCACATGCCCAGCTCGCGCCCTGCCCGGCTCCACGGGAGGGCGGCGGCGGCGGCCAGGGTGGCGGCAGCCCAGCCCGCGGCCGCGGGCTGGGCGGACCACCGAGGGAAGGGGACCGCGAGGGCGCGCGCCAACTCCGCCTACTTGGGCAGCGGGAACACCTCGTCCGTCCAGCGCTTCACCAGCCTGTCCCGGACCGCGGCGCTGCCGTACTTCACGAAGTCGTACTTGATCACCCGGAAGGCTTCGAAACGCGGTGCCACAGGCGGGATGGGAGTCTTGCTGTTGGAGGGGATCTGGTAGGACTGCCCCTTCTCCGGCCCCAGTTTCTGCGCCTCCGGGGTCAACGCCCACTCGATGAAGGTGATGGCCGCGGCCCGGTTAGGGGCGCCCTTCACCAGGCTGAGGCCCCCGATCTCGTACCCCGTACCGTCCCTCGGTGCCCCGTAGCTGATGGGGAAGCCCTTGAGCACCTGGTCCACGGCGTCGTGGATGAAGGTGATCCCCACGGCCACCTCTCCCCGGCCCGTGAGCTGGCCGGGCGCCGCGCCACTGCGCGTGTACTCCGCCACGTTGCGGTGGATCTGCTTGAGCAGGTCGAAGGCCTGTTGCTCCCCGTACAACTGTACGAGAGTGGCCAGCATGGTGTACCCGGTTCCCGAGGTGTTGGGGTTCGGGTAGGCCACCAGGCCGCGGTACCGCGGGTCCGCCAGGTCCTTCCACGTCCGCGGCACCGGCGCGTTGCGCTCCCGCAGGATCCGTTCGTTCAGGGCCCATCCCAGGATGCCCGCGTACAGGGGGATGTACTTGCCCGCCACGGCCTCCCGGAGCTCCGGCCTCAGGTCTCCCCAGCTCCGAGGCCGGTAGAACTCCGTGAGCCCCTCCTCAAAGGCCACCATGTGAGGGTCCCCGGTGCCTCCGAACCACACGTCGAAGGTGGGGTTCCGGCGCTCTGCCCGCAACCGCGCCAGCCCCTCTCCGGAGCTCAGCCGCACGTAGTCCAGGGCGATCCCCGTGGCCCGGGGGAACTCCTCCTTGATGGCGTCGCACCACGCAGGGTTCGGACTACACAGGACCACCACCCGCTGCGCGGGACCCGCTCCCGAGCCCGCGGGCAGCAGCAACAGCACCGCCAGGCACAACAACCATGCTCGCCGCATCCCTCTCCCTCCTTCCGCTGCGTTTCCTTCCGGAGCCTCCGTCAACCTTCCTCCACCACCCGCGCCCGGTCCGGCGGCACCTCCAGGTACACCTCCTCCGCCGGCCTGACGGACTCCTCCCCCCGAACGTCCACCACCCAGGAAACCCCGTCCAACTCCACGGTACACCGTCGCACGGACCCCAGGAACGTCACCGACCGCACCCGGCCCCGCAGCAGGTTCACGGCCCCCTCCGGGGCACCCCGGTGGAGCCGCACCTCCTCCGGACGGACCGCCAACAGAGCCCTGCCCCCCGGGGCCGTCGCTTGGCCTACCCGGAGGTCTCCCGTCCCCGTCCGCACCACCCCTGGGCTCACCCAGTACCCCTCCAGAAAGTTGGCCAGTCCCACGAACTCAGCCACGAAGCGGTTTTTGGGACGCAGGTAGATCTCCTCCGGAGTCCCCACCTGCAGCACCCGCCCCGTGTTCATCACCGCGATGCGGTCTGAAAGAGCCAGGGCCTCCTCTTGGTCGTGCGTCACGTACACGGTAGTCTGCCCCAACCGCCGTTGGAGCTCCCGCAACTCCTCGCGCACCCGGACCCGCAACTTCGCGTCCAGGTTGCTGAGGGGCTCGTCCAGCAGCAGCACCTCTGGCTCCACGACCAGGGCTCGGGCGAGGGCCACCCGCTGCTGTTGGCCTCCGCTCAGCTGGTGAGGGTACTTCCTTTCCTGCCCCACCAAACCCACCAGCTCCAGAACCCGAGCCACCCGCGCCCGGGCCTCCGCCGCGGGCACACGGCGCATCCGGAGCCCATAGGCCACGTTCTCCTCCACGGTCATGTGGGGGAACAGAGCGTACTCTTGGAACACCATGGCGGTTCCCCGCAGGTGCGGGGGCACGTGTGTGATGCGCCGCTCCCGGAGGTACACCTCCCCGCGGTCCGGGAGGTGAAAACCCGCCACCACCCGCAGCAAGGTAGTCTTCCCGCATCCGGAGGGACCCAAGAGGGTGAAAAAGGAGCCCTCTTCGATCTCCAGGGAGACCCTGTCCACAGCCACCGTCGGGCCGAAGTGTTTTGTCACCTCCACCAACCGCAGGTGGGCCGTCATCTCCTCACCCCCCGGGCAGGGGCCGCACCACGCGGCCGGCCAACGCCCGCGCCAAGCCGAGGGCGGCGAAGGTGACCAACAGGAGCATGGTGGTGAGGGCTGCCGCGCCACCCCAGATGCCGTTCCCGATCATGTTCAGGATGGCGAAGGTGGCCACCACGTTCCCCGGGGACACCAGGAAGACCGCGATGCTCACGTTGGTCACGGCCCGGACAAAGGACACCGAAAAGCCCTCCACGAAGGCCCGAGCCAGGAGGGGGAGGTACACGTCCCGTAACACGTGCAGTCCCCGTGCACCCAGGTTGGCCGCCGCTTCCTCGATGGAACGGTCCACCTGCTGCAGCTGGGCCACCGCCGCTTGGTACCCCAGGGGCAGGTGCCAGAAGGCGAGGGCGAGGACCAGCACCCAGGGTGTACCGACCAGCTCCAGGGGCGGGCGGTTGAAGGCCAAGACGTACCCCACGCCGACGAACACCCCGGGAAGCGCGCCGGGGAGGACCGCCAGAAAGTCCAAGACCCTCCGCAAGGGGAGGGCACGGCCCGTGAGGAAGGCCAGGAGGATCCCGGCCACCGCCGTCACCAACCCTGCACCGGCGGCCACCCGCAGACTCGCCCACAGGGTCGCGGCGCGGTCCGACGCCAGGTGCCAGTGCTCAAGGGTGAAGGACCAGTCCCTTCCCCACACCGCGGTGAAGGCACCCGCCAGCACTCCGAGGTAGACCAGCAGCACCAGGGCACTCATGACCGCGCAGACGGCGAAGGTGACCCCCTTCAAAACGGGGTGCGTCGGGGGCCGCTCCAGCCGGCTTCCCCGCCCCGTGACGGTCGTGTACCGACGGCGGCCCACCCAGTAGCGCTCCACCACGAACAGGGCTGTGGTGGGGACCATCAAGAGGGCCACCACCAAGGAGGCACCCCGGAGGTCCGCCATCCCCTCCATCCGGAACCACGCCTCCGTGGCCAACAGAGGCCAGCCGCCCGCGATCACCACCGCGTTCCCGAAGTCCGCGAGAACCGAGATCGCCACCACCAGGGCCGCACCCGCGATCCCAGGCCGTGCCAGGGCCAGGGTGACGGTGCGCACGACCTGCCACTCGTCAGCCCCCAGGTTCCGGGCCGCCTGCTCGAGGCTCGGGTTTACGCTCTCCAGCACCCCCGCGATGACCAGCATGGCCAGGGGGAAGAAGGCCACGGTCTGCACCATCCACAGCCCCTGGGGACCGAAGATGTTCACGTCCAGACCCAGGAGGTGCCGGGTGACCAGACCCTGCCGCCCGAACAGCAGGATGTACGAAAACGCCACCATGAAGGGTGGCGCGAACAGCGGGAGCAACGCCACACTGCGGAAGAACGCCCGGCCGGGCACGTCCGGACGCGTGGTGGCGAAGGCGAAGGCCAGACCGACCAGTACGGCGGTGGTGGTGGCCAGGACGGTGCTCAGCAGGCTGTTGCGGGCGGCCTGCATCCACCGCACGCTCCGGGGGATGGCCAGGTAGTCTTCAAGCCCCGGGTAAACCAGCACCCGGACGGTGGGATACAGGACGAAGAGGGCCAGGGCCCCCGCGCCCAACAGGAACGCCAGGGTAAGGCCGGGGTCCGCGAGGAGCCTCCGGCCTTCCCTGCTTACCCAAGCGCGCCCGATGCGCGCGGTCACCACGACGGGGCTCGAGCCTCCCCCTCCTCAGGCACCCAGGGCCCCCTCCTCAACGCCCGATTTCCCGTGACCAGCGCTCCCGTACTCGTTCCGCGTTGGCGATGGCCCACTCCCGGTCGTACCGGACAAACTTCACCGACTCGAAGGGCGGGGCCCCCGCGGGCGGATCTACGTCCGCCCGGACCGGGTAGCGGAAGCCGTACCGTGCGTTGATGTCCTGCGGGGTCCGAGTGAGGAGGAAGTCCACGTACGCCCGGGCCCCCTCCGGGTTCGGAGCGCCCCGCAGGATGGACACCGCCCCGATCTCGAAGGCGGTGTCGGGCGGCACGATCACTTCCAGGGGCTGGAACCGCAGCCGCCGTGCCCCGATGGCCTCGTGGGCCCACATCATGGCGACGATGGCCTCTCCCCGTTCCAGCAGGGTAATGGTGCCCGGGGCGGTGGGCGTGTACTGGGCGACGTTGCGGTTCAGCTCCCTCAGGTAAGCCCAGGCGCGGTCTTCACCGAGCCGGAAGATCTGGCCTGCCACGAAGATGTACCCGGCGCCCGTGGTGACGGGGCTGGGCATGATGAAGTGTCCCCGGAACTCGGGCCGCAGGAGGTCGTCCCAGGTGGCGGGCTTGGGGACCCGGCGCGGTGCCATCTCCCGGTCCCAGCGCTCCGTGTTCACGAGGATGGACAGGATGCCCAGGTACCAGCCGTGCCAGTAGCCGTCTCGGTCCACGAAGGCGGGGGGGATCCGCGCCTCCCGGGCCACGGGCGACCGGTACGGCTGGAGGAGCCCCTCCCGGGCCAAGGGCGCGTGGAAGTCCGCCGAACCGCCCACGAAGATGTCCGCCCGCGGCCGGTCCTTCTCCGCGCGGATTCGGGCCGCGAGGGTTCCCGCCGCGGCTACGCTCAACGCTTCCACCGCGATCCCCGTCCTCCGGGTAAACTCCCGGTTGATGAGGGAAGTCTCCAGGTCCGGCAGAGCAGAGTACACCACGATGCGCCGGACCTGTGCTTCCGCCGGCAACGTGGACACCATCACGGAGAACAGGATCACAAACCACCAACGCCGCACGTCCGTCACCTCCCCTTCGGGTTGTCCGGGCTCCCGTTCAAAAGGAACCGCTCCGCCACCTCCACCAGCGCCTCCCCCCCTGGTGCCCGGGTGACGTAGCCCGCCGCCTTCCGCACCGCCGGGTGGGCGTTGGCCACCGCCACCCCCAGGCCCGCGGCCTGCAACATCTCCAGGTCGTTGGGGTTGTCCCCCACCGCCACCACCTCGTGGAGGGGGACCCCCAGGACCGCGCACACCGTCCGGAGGGCGGTCCCCTTGGACACGCCCCACGGCAACAGCTCGAGGAAGTCCCGCTCCGAGAACACCCGCCGGACCTTCGGGGCGCGCCGGGCCAGCTCTCCCTCCAGGGAGAGGAGCCGCTCCGGGTTTCCCACCACCAAGACTTTCACCGGATCTCGGGGCACCGTGTCCAGACCTCCCCGGTGCGTCTTCGCCACGGTGGCTCCTCCGGCACAGGCTTCCACAAGGTCTCCCACCTCCTCCGCGGTGATCCCGTCCCGTTCCAAGTAGGCCCGGCTCTGTGGGTCCAGCCGGTCCACGTAGACCCTCTCCTGCGCGAACACGTGCGGCCGCACGTCGGGGAACTCCCGCAGGACCTCTAAGGCGGCCCGCAGCCCGTCCGGGTCCAGGGTGTGATACTCTAGCACGCGGTCTGCGTGGAAGTCGTACACCACCGCGCCGTTGTACAGGACCACGGGGCTGTCCGCCCCCACCGCCTCCGCGTACGGGCGCACCGACCGCCACATGCGGCCCGTGGCCAGGCAGACCCGCACCCCTCGGTCCCGGACCGCCCGCAGGGCCTCCCGGACCGCGGGGAGAACCCGGCGATCTGGCGGCAGCAAGGTGCCGTCCACATCCGTGACCAGGAGCCGGTACCTCCGCGGCACGTCCACCATGGTCCGCTGACTCTCTTCAGAAGGGGTCACGCGGCTGGGTCCGAGGCAGGCAGGACCGCAACAGCTCCACGGAGCGCGCCACGCCGTCCACAGGGTCCAAGAAGGGATCCTCGTGCTCCACACTCAAGGCGCCCCGGTAGCCGACTTGGTGCAGGGCGTCCACCAGCTGGCTCCAGAAAAAAGCGTCGTGGCCCAGGCCGAGGGTCCGGAAGGCCCACGGACCGTCCGAAGGAGGCCAAGCTGTGGGGAGGGAAAGCACACCGTCCTGCCGCACGCGCGCCTCATCCAACCAGGTGTCCTTGGCGTGCACGTGGTAGATCGCCTCTCCCAGGCGCCGGACGGTCCACACCACGTCGATCCCCTGCCAGAACAGGTGGCTCGGGTCCAGATTGGCCCCCAGCACCGGCCCCACCGCCTCCCGCAGCCGCAGCAACGTGGCGGGATTGTACACGCACTGGCCCGGGTGCATCTCCACCGCGATGCGCCGCACCCCGCACTGCCGGGCCCAGTCCGCCATCTCCTGCCAGAACGGGATGACCCGTTCCCGCCACTGCCACTCCACCACCTCCAGAAACTCCAACGGCCAGCCCGTGACCACCCAGACGGGGACGTCCCCGCCCGCGGGGCCTCCGGGGCAGCCGGACATGGTGACCACGGTGTCCACCTCCAGCAACCCTGCCAGGGCGATGGTGTCCTGCACCACCCGCGCCTGCCGCATGCCTTCCTCCGGGTGGGGGTGGAGGGGGTTGCCGCTGCAGTTCAAGGCGCTGATCACGAGATCGTGCTCCCGCAGCTCCTGCATCAGCCGCCTCCGCTCCTCCGCGTCCCGGAGGAGCGTCTCCAAGGACAGGTGGGGCGCCGGGGAGAAGTTCCCGGTCCCCAACTCCACCGACCGGATCCCCCACCGGGCGCACCGCTCGAACACCCGCACCCGGGGTTCGTGCCGCAGGCTGTCCGTCATCAAGCCGATCCACACCGCCGCACCTCACGCCAAGTCCGGGGACTCCGGCGCGCTGTACAGGGGTGGGGCGGCCTCCTGGGGGAGGCGGACCGGACGCCCCGTGGAAAGCGAGTCCGCGCAGGCCTCCGCCAGCACCAGGGCCGCGTAGCCGTCCCACGCGTGCGGCCAAGGCCGCTGCTCCCGCACGTTCCGGACCCATGCGGACACCTCCGCGGCATACGCCTCCTGGAAGCGCTCCAGCCAGTCCGCGGACACCCGCGGGCCGCACCGCCCCTCCGACCGCGCCACCACACCCCGTGGAAGGCCCGCGGTGAGGGAACCTCGGTCTCCACACACCTCCACGCCCACCTCGTACCCGTAGGCCGCCGAAAGGTTGAGTTCCACCAGGGCCAGGGCTCCGTCCCGGAGCCCCATCTGCAGGAGCTGCAGGTCGAAGACCCCTTCCCCCAAGGAGGGGTCCACGGTGCGGCCCACCACGGAGTGCACCAGCTCCACCTCCTGCCCAGACAACCACCGCAGCTCGTCCAGGTCGTGGATGGCGGAGTTGACCAGTACCTCGGCGTTGCTGGTCGGCCCGTAGGCAGCCCGGACGTTCCGGTGCCACAGCCGGTACAGCACAGGCTTCCCCACCGCGCCGCCCCGCAGGGCCTCCCGCAGCGCTCGGAACTCCGGGTCGTACCGCCGCTGGAACCCGACCTGCACCAGCCTGCGCCCCAGGGCCACCTCTCGGTCCACGATGGCACGGGCCTCCTCCGACCGCATGGCGAGAGGCTTCTCACAGAACACCGGTTTGCCCGCCTCCAGGCACGCTAGGACGTAGCCCGCGTGGGTAAGGTCGGGGCTCGCCACCACCACCGCCTCCACCGCAGGGTCCGCCACCAGCTCTCGGCCGTCCCGGTACACGCTGCGCGCCTGGCACTGTGCCGCCAGGGCTTCCGCCCGGGCGAGCTCCGCGTCCGCCACCGCCACCACCCGCGCCCCGGCCCGGCACAGGTTGCGGGCGTGGCGGGTGCCCATCCCGCCGGCCCCCACCACGCCCACCTGCAGCACCTTGGCCACGGTGTCCCTCACGGGCTTACCACCCTCGGCGCTGCCTCACGGCAGAAGGCGCTCCCGCGCCCGGTAAGCTTCGTACTCCGCCCGCGCCCGTTGCACGGAAGGCATCTGGGAGACCTCCGCCACAGGCACGTCCCACCACGCCTCGTACGCGGGTACCCTGGCCTCGCGGTCCACCTCCACCACGATCACCGTGGTCCGGTCCTGCGCCCGCGCTTCCTCCAGGGCCCTCCAGAGCTCCTCCCGGGTGCGCGCCCGCAGGGCGTGGGCGCCCAGGCTGGCCGCGTTGGCCGCCAGGTCGATGGGCAGGACCTCGCCGTCCAGCTGGCCCGTGCGAGGGTTCCGGAAGCGGTGCTGCGTCCCGAACCCCCCCAGCCCCAGGGACTCCGAGAGGCCGCCGATGCTGGCGTAGCCGTGGTTGTCCAGCAGCACCACGGTGAGCTTGTACCCCTCCTGCACGGAGGTGGTGATCTCGCTGGGCATCATGAGGTAGGAACCGTCGCCCACCAAGACGTAGACCTCCCGGCTGGGGTCGGCCATCTTCACCCCCAGGCCACCGGGGATCTCGTACCCCATGCACGAGTAGCCGTACTCCAGGTGGTACGTGCCCGGTTGACGCGCCCGCCACAGCTTGTGCAGGTCGCCCGGCAGGCTCCCCGCGGCGCACACCACCACGTCCTCCGGCCGCGCGAAGGCGTTCACCACCCCGATGACCTCCGCCTGGGCCATGGGCGGGCCGTGGCGCTGGCTGGTGAGGCGTTCCACCTCCGCTTCCCACTCCTCCCGGAGCCGGGCCACCTCCTGCGCGTACTCCGGGCGGACGTGGTAGCCCGCGAGCAGACGCGCGAGCCCCTCCAGGGCCACCCGGGCGTCCGCCACCACGGGGAGGGCACCGTGCTTGCAGGCGTCCCGGGGAGAGAGGTTCACGTGGACGAACCTCCCCGGAGGGCTCTGGAACAAAGTCCTGGAAGCCGTGGTGAAGTCGTCCAGGGCGGTCCCCACGGCCAGGACGAGGTCCGCGGTGCGGGCCAGCCGGTTGGCCGCCAAGCTCCCCGTGACTCCCACGGCTCCCACGTTCTGCGGGTGATCCCACGGCAGGCTGCTCTTGCCTGCCTGCGTCTCCGCCACGGGGATCCCCGTGGCCTCCACCAGGGCCCGCAGAGCTCCCTCCGCCTCGCTGAACAACACCCCACCGCCTGCCACCAGCAGGGGCCGGTGGCTGCTGCGGATGCGGGCGGCGGCCTCCGCCAGGACCTCTGGTTCGGGGGCCGGGCGCGGGATGCGCCACGTGCGGGGCTCGAACAGCTCCGCGGGGTAGTCCCACGCCTCCGTCTGAACGTCCTGCGGGAAAGCCAGGGTCACGGCCCCGGTGTCCGTGGGGGACGTCAGGACCCGCATTGCTTCCCACAGGGCAGAGGGGAGCTGGTCTGGCCGATTGATGCGGTCCCAGTAACGGGACACCGGCTTGAAGCAGTCGTTCACCGAAAGGTCCTGGGACCACGGCGACTCCAGCTGCTGCAGTACGGGGGCCACGTTGCGGCGGGCGAAGATGTCCCCCGGCAACAGGAGCACGGGGACCCGGTTGATGGTGGCGCCCGCGGCCCCTGTCACCATGTTGGTGGCCCCAGGGCCGATGGAGGAGGTGCAGGCGAAGGCCCGGAGCCGCCGACTGGCCTTGGCGAAAGCCGCCGCCGCGTGGACCATGGCCTGCTCGTTGCGGGCGAAGTAAAAGCGCAGCTGCGGGAACTCCTGGAGGGCCTGCCCGATGCCCGCCACGTTGCCGTGTCCGAAGATCCCCCACACCCCCGCGAAGAAGGGCACCTCCCGGCCGTCCCGCTCCACCCGCTGGGCAGCCAGGAACCGCACCAGCGCCTGTGCCGCCGTCAGCCGCAGGGTCCTCACCGCCTCCCTCCCACGCCACCCGGAGCAGTCACGGCCCCCGTCGGTTCGACCTGCCGGACGAGCTTCGACCGCCCGGAGACCGCGCCAACAGGCAACCACACGGGCCGCGCAGTGTCAAGAAAGGTCCCCGTGCCCCGGCTCCTCCGCGCGGCGCGGCCGGTTCTCGCACCACGCCCTACGGAGCGCCCAGGCGCTGGGAAAGGCGCTGCGCGAGGGCCATCACCTGCCGGGCCAGTTCTTCCCGCCGGGCAGGTGTGAGGCGGGCTTTCACGGTGCTGAAGGCCACCGCGGCCCGGAGGTCCCCACGCCCGCGGACCGCGGCGCCCACGCAGCACATCCCCTCCACGGTCTCCTCGTCGTCCACGGAGTAGCCGCGGTGCCGGGTGGCCTCCAGCTCCCGGACCAGCTCGTCCACGGAGCCCAGGCTGTACCGCGTGGGCCGAGGCAGCTCCGCCTCTCCGAACAGCTCCCGGACGCGCTCCTCCGGCAAGGTGCTGAGGATGGCCTTCCCCGTGGCGGTGCAGTGGGCGGGCAGCCGCAGCCCGATGCGGTAGTTCACCGCGATGGGCTGGCTGCCGTTGCGGCACGCCACGTACACCACCTCCCGGCCGTCCAGAACGGACAGAACCAGGGTCTCCTCGTGCCGCGGCAGCAGCTCGTCGCACACTTCCGTGAAGGCCGCGGACAGGTCGGAGGCGGCGTCGTAGGCCCGGTACAGCTCCAGCACGCGCACGCCCAGCCGGAACCGGCCGTCCGGGGACCGTGTCAAAAGCCGCTCCTGCACCAGGGTGGTGCACAAGTCGTGGGTGGTGCTCTTGGGGATCCCCAACGCCCGGGCCAGCTCCCCGAGGGTAGGCGGGCGCGGAGCGCTGCCCACCGCCTCCAGGATCCGGACCGCCCGCACCACGGACGGGACTGCCTCCTGGCGGCCGCCTCTGCGGTCCTGCACCTCACAACCCTCCCCGCGACTCCACGAAGGCCAAGGCCTCTTGCTCGTACGGCATGAAGTTTGCGCACCCGTGCCGGGTCACCACGATGGCCCCGCACGCGTTGCCGAAGCGGGCCGCCCGGTACCAGTCCCAACCCCGCAGCCAACCATACAGGAACCCGCTGGCGAAGGCGTCCCCGGCACCCAGGACGTTGTACACCTCCACGGGGAAGGCGGGGGCCTCCACAGGGTGGCCCTCCCGGGGAAACACCACGGAGCCCCGCGCTCCCAGCTTCGCCACCACCGCGCGCGGCCCGAAGGCCAACAGCCTCCGGGCTGCGGCCTCCACCTCCTCCTCCCCGGTGGCGGCCCGCATCTCCTCCTCGTTGCCCACCACCACTTCCGCCCACGGCAGGAGGGTCCGCACGTTGACCCCGTACGTCCGGCTGTCGGGCCACAGGCTGGCGCGGTAGTCCAGGTCCACCACCACCCGGGCGCCTGAAGCCGCCGCGCGCTCCGCGGCGAACAGGGTGGCGCTGCGGCTGGGCTCCGCGCACAGCCCCGTGCCCGTCAGAAACACCACCCGGCTGCGGTCCACGGGGGCACGCAGCACGTCCTCCAGGTCCAGGCCCAGGTCCGCGGCGTTGTCCCGGTAAAACACCAGGGGGAACCGGTCGGGTGGCTCGATGCCGAGCAACACGGCCCCCGTGCGGCGCCCTCCCTTGCGCGGGATGAAGCTCGTCTCCACGCCCTCCCGCCGCAGGAAGTGCAGGACGAAGTCCCCCACGGGGTCGTCGCCCACCGCGGTGAGGAGGGCGGAGCGCAGCCCTAGGCGGCGGGTACCCACGCTCACGTTGGTGGGGCAGCCCCCCACGTAGGCGGCGAAACTCCGGATCTCCACGAAGGGCACGCCCACGTCGTTGCTGTAGAGGTCGATGCCGCAGCGACCCACCGCCAGCACGTCGAAGGTCGCGTCATCCATGGGACTCCTCCATGGCGTGGGTGACCACGGGGACCCTGGGGTCCCGCTCCGTCCACGTGGACCGTACCCACCGGTGCTGGGGATCCTCGGAGTTGGCCAGGCTCTGTGCGGACCCCGCCAGGACGTTCAGGTAGTAGCAGGTGTACCCGTACGCCGCGGCCACGGGGTGGTAGCCGCACGGCACCAGCACCACGTCGTCCTGCCGCGCCACCACCGCCACGTCGAAGGAACCGTCCGCGGCGTAGATCCGCTGCAGGGCAAAGCCCCCCGGGGGGTCAAACTTGTAAAAGTACACCTCCTCCAGGTCCGCCTCCAGAAGGTTCCCTGCCGCGTCCGCCCGGTGCTGGTCGTGCTTGTGGGGCGGGTAGCTGGACCAGTTGCCCCCCGGGGTGTACACCTCCACGCACACCAGCCGCTCGCAGGGAAAGCCGGGCGGGAGGATGTTGTTGATCTGGCGGGTGGCGTTGCGTCCTCCCCGCAGCTCCACCTCCACCTCGCGGGGCGTCACCAACCGCGGCGGGAACCTGCCCTCCGCGGGAGCCCAGCCGTGGGCCAGCTCCACGCCCGCGTCCTCCGGGATCACTTCCCACTCGGTCCCCGGAGGGAGGTACAAGGCGTACGGCATCCCTTCGAAGGGGGAGCGGCGCCGGCCTACTCCTTCCCACACCCCACGGTTGGACCGGACGGTGGCGCGCCCTCCGAGCCACACCAGGACCGACTCGCAGCCCCCGGCGCGGTGCACCCACCGCTGGGCCCCCCCCAGGCGGCGGACCTCGAAACCCAGGAGCTGCCAGCCCGCCTCCTCCGGGGTCACCCGCACCACCAGGCCGTCCTCGGAGGCCTCCCTTCGCGCCGGTCTGCGCAACGTGTCCGCGGTCCAGCTCGGCACCCCGTCCTCCTCCGCTTCCCCTGGTGCAGATTGTAGACCACGCAGGGAACGCCCCCGCCGCAGGGGAACTCCTGGGGTGGAAGGAGGGAAAGCCGTGGAGGGAGTCCGCGTGGCCGCGGCCCCCATCAGCTGGGGGGTCTGCGAGATCCCGGGGTGGGGACCGCAGCTGCCCTGGGAGCGGGTCCTGGATGAGATGGCGCAGGCAGGCTACGAGGGCACGGAGCTGGGGCCATGGGGATTTCTGCCCACCGACCCCGCGGCCTTGCGCGCGGCCCTGCACGCCCGGGGCCTCCAGCTGGTGGCGGCCTTCGTGCCGGTTCCGCTCCGACAGCCCCACCGGTTCTCAGAAGCCCAGGCGGAGGTCCGGAGGGTGTCTGAGCTGGTGGCCCGGTGCGGCGGGAACTGCGTGCTGCTCTCCGACGCCGGCGACGAGCTGCGGGCGAAGGTGGCGGGCCGGCCCCACCTCACCAGGGCCCACGGCCTGCAACCCGAGGAGTGGCCCGGGTACGGGGAGCGGGTGACGGAACTGGCGCGGGTGGTCCGGGTGGCCTACGGGCTACGGGCAGCCTTCCACCCCCACGGCGGCACCTACGTGGAGAATCCCGACGAGGTGGAGGCCCTCCTGGCCCACACGGACCCGGACCTGGTGGGTCTGTGCCTGGACACCGGGCACCTGCTGTTCGGGGGCGGCGACCCTGCGGCTCTGGTCAGGCGCCACGGACGGCGCGTAGGACACGTGCACCTCAAGGACGTGGACGTGTCCAGACTTCAAAGCTTCCTGGCCCAGGGGCTCAACTACGCGGAGATCGCCAAGCGCGACACCTTCGTGGAGCTGGGACGCGGCTCCGTGGACCTCGCCGCGGTGGCCGTGGGCCTCCGTGAGGCTGGTTACCGGGGGTGGCTGGTGGTGGAACAGGACCGCGTGGTGACGGAGAACTCCGACACCCTCCGCTCCGCCGCGCACAACCGCGCGTACGTCCGCCGGGTCTTCGGGTGCTGAGCCGCAAGCCTCGGGGTTGCGGGAGGTCTGGCCCGTCCGGTACCATGGGGACGAACCAGCGAGCACGACCTTCGGGGCAGGGTGAGGGAGCCGCACGGCTCCCGATTCCCGACCGGCGGTAGGCACCGGGGAGGCCCGGTGCGAGCCCGCGACCCGCGCCCGGTCCGTGGCGCGGTGGACACCGGTGAGGCTCCAGAGGGGAGCCAAATCCGGGGCCGACGGTACAGTCCGGATGGGAGAGGGTCGGTGGCCGCCGGCACCGCCGCGGCTTCGCCGCGGCGCGCGTGGCGTCATCGCCAGCCCCGGAGTCGCTCCGGGGCTTTTCTTTGTTGGGTCCGTGCTCCGCTGGAAACCCAACGAGGAGGCGGCGATGCGTGCGCGTGCGATCGCTTCCCTGGCCATGCTGTCCGCGGTGGCGGCCCTGCTCATGCGGTTCGTGCAGTTCCCCATCCTGCCCGGCGCTCCGTACCTGAAGTTCGACCCCAGCGAAGTGCCCACCCTGCTGGCGGGCGTCCTCTACGGTCCTGCCGCGGCGGCCACGGTCGCCCTGATGAAGAACGTCCTGTACACCCTGGTGTCCGGGAGCCCCACGGGTTGGGTCGGCCCCTTCGCCAACTTCGCCGCGGTGACGTTCTTCGCGGCCACCGCGGCGTGGCTGTACCGCCGCGAACCCACCGTCCTCGGCCTGGCGAAGGGCGTGGCGGCAGGGGCCGTGGCCCGGACGGCGCTCATGCTCCCCGTCCTGGCCTTCGTTGTCCTGCCCGTGTTCTTCGGCTACAGCCCCACGGACTGGGAGACCGTGCAGCGGCGCGTCGTTCCCCTCTTGGGGAACGTCTTCGTCCCCTTCAACCTGATCACCAGCGTGGTGAACGGCGCTTTGGCCCTGTGGTTCGTGGCCGCGGTGCGGGCCCGCCTCCCCGTCCTCGGAGCGTGTCCCACGGAGGGAGATCGGGGTCCCCAAAAATCGCTGCGCGATTCTTGGGGTGGTCTCGCCTCCCACGTACCACCGCAGCCGTGAGTGCTACCGGGTCTGAAACACAGCCAACACCTGAGGATGCAGGACGCCGTTGGTGGCCAGGGGGCTGCGCGTGTGTACGGTGTACGGCGAGCCGTCCATCCCCGTGACGGCCCCTCCGGCCTCTAAGACCATCAAGGCCCCCGCGGCCACGTCCCACGGACTCAGGTCCGGCTCCCAGAACACGTCCAGGCGCCCCGCGGCGACGTAGCACAGGTTGAGGGCTGCCGAGCCCATCTGCCGGACGTCCTCCGCCAGCTTGAGCATGGCCACGATCTGCGGCACGTTGTTCCCCGTGACTCCGATGTCCGTGGGGGTGCCGGTGGCCACCAAGGCTTCCTGCAGGCGGGACGTGGAGGAGACGCGCAACCGGACGGCCCGCTCCCCCCGCCACAACCAGGCCCCGGCGCCGCGTTCCGCCACGAACAGCTCCTCCAGCACCGGGTGGTAGACCACCCCCACCTGGACCTCCTCGCCCCGGGCCAGGGCCACGGAGATCCCGAACCAGGGCAGGCGGTGGGCAAAGTTGGTGGTCCCGTCCAGGGGGTCCACGTACCAGCAGAACCCGCTCGCCCCCTGTGCCCCGCGGCCTTCTTCCGCCACGATCCCGTGGTCGGGAAAGGCCTCCCGGAGGGTGGACACAATACACGCCTCGCTGGCGTGGTCTGCCTCGGTCACGGGGTTCACGGGGCCTTTGTAGTGCACCTCCCCGGGGGAGGGAGGGCGGGCGAAGTACTCCAGCACCACGTGCGCGGCTTCCCGCACCGCGCGCACCGCCACCTCTGTGTACGGCGAGAACCGGGGTCGGTCCAAGGTCGCCTCCGGAAAGCCCGCCGGCTCACGGCTCCCCGGTCCCGTGAGGGCCGCTACACGCCCAGGGGGCGGCTGAGGGTCGCCAGCCGCACCGGGGAGACCACACCCTCCTCCGTGATGTACGCGGTGACGAGCCGGTCGGGCGTGGGCTCGTACAGGATGCAGGATACCTCCACGCCCTCGGGGGGCGTCCAGCCCAAAGCGAACTCCTCCGGAGCACCGACCACGGTGCTCACGGACTCCGCCCGCAAGGTCGGCGGCAGGATCTTCACGGTCTCCGCGGCCACGTAGCTCGGCACCCCGTGCGCGTGGGCGCACGTCATGAGGGGTCGGGTGCCGACCCTGTTCACGAAGCTGCCCTGCAAGGAAACCGCTTCCGCTCCCGTGAGGACCGCGGAGGCCACGTCCATGTAGTACCCCATGGCCGCGTCCACGGTCAGGGTCACCGCCACCCCCAGCTGCGCCAGGGCTTCCGCCATGCGTCGCCCCTCCAGGTACGGCCGGGCCTCGAACACGACCACACTGAGGTCGGGGTTGTGCTGGAACAGCTCTTCGAGCACGGCGTACACGGTGCGGCTGTACGCCAGAGTCAGGATCACCTCACACTCCGCTAGGGCCTCCGCCCCATGGTGCGCGATGCGGGCGTGGGACTCCGCCACGTGGGCCCGGTAACCCCGCAGCCAGTCCCGCAGTTCCTCCCGCATCTGGCCCAGGGGGACGCCCTCCCGGACCATCTCCGCGGCGAACTGCACCATGCGGTACCGGAGGTTGTGCAGGGGCGCGGTGGTGGGCTTCCGCTCCGCCAGCTGGCGGGTGGCTTCGTCCAGGGCCGCCAGGAAGGCCCGGGGGTCCTGGGGGTCTTGCTCGGTCAGCCACGACTCCAAGGCCTCCGCCGCGGCCACGCCGAGCTCCGTGGCGGTCTCCCGGGTCATGCCCTCCAAGGCCCGCAGCCGCTCCAGCCAGCCCACGCCCCCAGTATCCCACGGAAGGGCCGCAGGATTCCCCCCAGGGAGTGTGCAATCAGCCCCGTGTGGCGCAGGCTCCGCGGGTGAGGGTCCGGGCGGCGGAGGTGGGGGACGTCCCCGCGGTGGTGGAGCTGTGGGGCGAGCTGGCACGGCTGCACGAACGGCTCGACGGTGCCTTCGCCCTCAGCCGCGGGTGGCGGCGGGCCTACGAGGACTACCTCCGCCACCTCCTGGACCGGGAGGACGTGCGGGTGGTGGTGGCGGAGTGCCAGGGCCAGCTGGTGGGGCTTGCGGTGGGGCGGGTGACCCTGCTGCCGGCCTTTTTCCGCCAGCGCCGGCGTGGCTACATCCAGGACGTGTACACACGGGAAGGCTGGCGGGGCCAGGGGATCGGGAGGGCCATGCTGGCCCACTTGGAAGCGTGGATGCGCCGGCAGGGCGTGCGGCGGGCGGAACTCACGGTGGCCGTGGGCAACCCGGACGCGGAGGCGTTCTGGGAGCGGGCCGGCTACCGCGTGTACATGGTGTACCGGGGGAAGGAGCTGTGAGACCGGGGCCATCCGCGCACTGGGACCGGGTCCGGGAAGCCCTCCGGGGCGGAAAAGCGGACTGCCCGCCCGTGGCGCTGTGGCGTCACTTCCCCGGGGCGGACCAGCGGGCCGAGACCCTGGCGGAGGCGCACGTGGCCTTCTGGCGCAGGTTCCGCTTGGACCTCCTGAAGGTGACGCCTGCCAGCGGCTACTACGGCGACGACTGGGGGCTCCGGGCGGGGTACCGCCCGAACCGAGAGGGGGTCCGCACGTACCTGGACCGGCCGGTGAAGAGGGCGGAGGACTGGACCCGCCTGCGGCGGCTGGACGTGACCTCGGGGGTGTACGGCCGGGAGCTCCGCGCGCTCCGACTGGTGGGCCAGCAGGTGGCCGGGGAGGTGCCGGTGCTGGCCACGGTGTTCAGCCCCCTCACCGTGGCCAAGACCCTGTGCGGGGACGTGGCCGTGGTGCGCTACCTGCGGGAACAGCCGGAGGCCCTGCACGCGGGGCTCGAGGTCATCACGGAGGTTACCGCGCAGTTCGCCACGGAGTGCTTGAGCGCGGGCGCGGACGGGCTGTTCTTCGCGACCCAGATGGCCTGCGCGGAGGGCGTCACGCGGGAGGAGTACGAGGCCTTCGGCCGGCCCTACGACCTGAGGGTGTTGGAGGCGGCAGCAGGAGCCGAGATTGTCCTCCTCCACGCCCACGGGAGCCAGCCCTACTTCGACCTCCTGACCAGCTACCCGGTGCACGCGGTCAACTGGCACGACCGCAGGACCCCTCCCTCCCTGCGGGAGGCCCGGGGCCAGTACTCCGGCTGCCTGTGCGGCGGGCTGAACGAGGCGACCTTCGCGGACCGGACTCCCCAGCAGGTGGCGGAGGAAGCACAGGACGCCCTGCTCCAGTCCGGTGGGGCCGGACACATCGTGGCTGCCGGCTGCGTGATCCCCGTGGACACCCCGGAGGCCAACGTGGAGGCCGTGGTCCGGGCGGTGCGGGGCCTCTGAAGGCCAGCCCCTCCCGACCACGCCTTCTCCCGCACACGCTCCTACGGCACCCTCAGGTACGGCAGGGGGTCTACGGGGACCTCACGGTAGCGGACCTCGAAGTGCAGGTGGGGCCCGGTGCTCCGGCCGGTGGAGCCCACTTCCCCGATGACCCCGCCTGCCCGCACCCAGGAGCCCGGAGGCACCTGGACCCGGCGCAGGTGCGCGTACAGGGTCTGGTAACCGCGGCCGTGGTCCAGGACCACCACGAGGCCGTACCCTTCCGCCCAGCCCGCGTACACCACCACCCCTTCCGCCCGGGCTGCCACCGGGGCACCCTCCGGTGCCGCCACGTCCACCCCCTGGTGGAAGCGCCAGCCCTCCCCGAACGGGTCGTCCCGCCAACCAAAGCCAGACACAAGCACCCCGCGCACCGGAAGCCAGAGCCCGCCCGCAGCCGCAGGCAGGCCCGCGCCGGCGAGCCCGACCAACAACAACAGCAGCCCAGCCCGGGTCACGCCGGGCCAGGAGGGGCAAGCGTCGTGCCACTCCTGACCTCGCCCCCGTGCGTGGTCTCAGGACCGCGGGCCAGGGGGCAGGGGCACGGGAGGTGCGAAGGGGTTGCCCCGGGGGCTCGGCCAGCCGGGAGCCGGAACGGAGGGTGCGGGCTGCAGGGGGATGAGCTCCTGCGGGCTCAAGGGCCGGCCGTCCGGACCGAGGCCCGGCCCCGGACGCATTTCGTAGAAGCGGCCGTTGAAGAACAGGTAGACCCGAGCCTCGCACTCGTCCCCCTGGCCTGGCTGCGGCCGTGCACCGGGAAACTGCTGGCCGGGCCCGGGCAGGGGGATCAGCTCTTGCAGGGGGGCCTGCACGGGCAGCGCCGGCACCGCAGCCGCCCGCGGGGCCGTGGACCGACCCACGGCGTATCCCGCCGCCCACAGACCGGCCGCCCCGGCCAGCACCGCCACCGCCGTCCACAGGCGCCGCGCGTCCCCCATGGCAGCCCCCTCCAGCTCGGCTTGAGTCTACTGTACCACCCCCTCAGGTGCCGTGTCGCTTGTCCAGGTTGGCGAAGCGGGAGGTCTCCTTGTGGAAGAACAGCTCCAGGTCGTCCGTGGGGCCGTTGCGGTGCTTCGCCACCCGCACCAGGGCCACGTTCTCCTTCCCCTCTCGGCGGGCCCGCTCGGGGTCGTAGTAGTCTTCCCGGTACAGGAACAGGACCAGGTCCGCCACCTGCTCCAGCTCCCCGGACTCCCGGAGGTGGGACAGCATGGGGATCTTGGACCCGCCCTGCTCCGCGGCCCGGGAGAGCTGAGAGACCGCCAGGATGGGGACGTCCAGCTCCTTCGCCAGGGACTTGATGCCCCGGGCGATCTCGCTCAGCTCCTGCGTCCGGTTCTCCGTCTTCCGGTAGGACTGGATGAGCTGGATGTAGTCCACCACGATGAGGCCCAGGCCGTGCTCGGCCTTCAGCTTCCTGGCCTTGGCCCGCATCTCCACCACCGAGAGGTTGGAGGAGTCGTCGATGAAGATGGGGGCCTCCACCAGCACTCCCATGGCCCGGGTGAGCCGCCGCCAGTCGGTCTCGGACAGGTAACCCCGGCGGAGCCTCTGGCCGTCCACCTGCGCCTGCGCGCACAGCATCCGCTGCACCAGCTGCTCCGCGCTGGTCTCCAGGGAGAAGATGGCCACGGGGATCCTGTGCTCCGTGGCCGCATGCTGGGCGATGTTCAGGCAGAACGTGGTGTTGTGGACGCACACGTCGTTGGCCACGAAGTTGTGGGTGCCAGGGACCGTCAGGTCGTACACCGGGTGCTGGCCCGTGTACTCCACGGACACGATGGGGTCCCACACCACCTCCGGATCCGGCAGGAGGGGCTCGGGGGCGTAGCGAGCCCACTGCCGGAGCCTGTCCCAGCCCAGGACCCCACAGCTCCGCAGCAGCTGCAGCGCCGCCTCCCCCCGGGCCTCCAGCCCGCATCCGCCGTCCCACGCCGCCAGGACGCCGAGCCGCAAGAGCAGGTGCTGCACCTGCCGGGCCATGCGCGGGTTCGGGAGCTCCGCGCGGACAGAAAACTCCTCCCCCTCCCCCCGGCGGCTCCAGGCTTCGGGGTCTCCGTGTACTGAGGCCACGCACGCCAGCAGGCAGCGAAGGAGCAGGCACAGCTTGGCCCGGTTCAGCTGGAACACCACCTCCGGCAAGCGCCGGCGGTCTCCCTCCTCCGCCAGCTCGGGGTAGTCCTGGAGGAACTCCGTGACCACCGCGCCCGCCTCTGCCGGTGAGGCGGGGTCGGGGTTCCCCGGAAACCCCACCGCGTGGGCCAGGGCGGGAACTCGGGAAGCCCGCACCGCCGCGGTGGCGGAGGCCGCGTCCAGGAAGTCGCGGCTGACCTCGGGAGACGCGGGCAAGCGGCCTGCGGCCAGGTACGCGATGAGCCGCACCTCCGCACTCGGCAGGTCCACCGTCCCGAACACGGGCAGCCGGGCGGGGACTGCGATGAAGTGGCCCGGCCGGAGGGCACTGAGGGGCTTCCAGCCCTCCGGGGTGAGGAAAGGGTGGGTGGCGGTGACCTCCACCTCGCGGCCCAGGGCGGTGCGGACGCGGAAGGTGGGCTTGACGCCGTCGTCCACGAAGCGGGAAGGCTCCGCTTCCCGCAGCCGGCCCCCGTCCAGGGTGAGGACCGTGCCGTCCCGGGAGCGCACCACCTCCTCGATGGTCCGCAGGCGGCCCGTCCGCGGGTCCACCACCAGGCTGTCGTACTTCAGGCACTTGCCCATGGACGGCCGGGCCGCCACGATGACCAGGTCGCCCCGCTGCAGCCCTCCCGTCAGCTCGTCCAGGTCCACGAACCCCGTGGGCACGCCCGTGATCATCCCCCGCTCGTAGTGGGCGTCCAGGCGCTCCATGGTCTCCCGGATGAGGTCCCGCAAGGGCTGGAAGTCCTGCCGCAGGCCGCGGTTGGCGATCTCGAACACGAGCCGCTCCGCCCGGTCCACCAGGACTTCCACGTCCTCGTCCCCCTCGAAGCCCAGGTGGGCGATCTGCGTCCCCACCCGGATGAGGGCGCGGAGCATGGACTTCTGCAGGACGATGCGGGCGTAGTACTCGGCGTTGGCGGCGGTGGGCACGGCGTTGAGCAGGCTGGAGACGTACGCGGCGCCGCCCGCCTCCTCCAGCTTGCCCAGGTCCCGGAGCCGGTCGGTGACGGTGATGAGGTCCACCGGCTCCCCCCGCTCAAACAGGTCCACGATGGCGGAGTACACCAAGCGGTGGGCCTCCCGGTAGAAGTCCTCCGGACGCAAGAGCTCCACCACCGCGGCGATGGCGTCCCGGTCCAGGAGCATGGACCCCAGGACACCCATCTCCGCCTCCATGCTCTGAGGCGGCACCCGGTCCACAGCCACCGTCATCTACGCCTCCATTGTATCAAACGCCAGTTCGCCGGAAGTTTGCACGCACCCCCGGGATTTTCGGGGTCCTGTCCGGTCTCTCCGGGACAGGCTGTTAGCACGCCCGGGCTGTGGACGGCTGCGGGGAGAACCTGTGGGTTGCCGAACCCTGTGCAAAGTCTGTGGAAAGGGTGGATACGGGCCGGGGGTCGGCCTGGGAAACCTTGGGGGTACCGCAGGATGTGGACAACCAAGAGGCCGGGGCCCTACCCGCGCCGCCGGGAGGGCACCAGCACGTGGGGTAAGGCCTCCTCCACCGTCTGCACCAGCACCACCTGCAGGCCGGAGACCTCCCCGGGCAGGTCGTTCTGGTTCTCCTGAGGCACGACCACCTTCCGCATCCCTGCCTGACGCGCGCCGTACAGCTTCTCCGGGATCCCCCCCACGCCCCGCACCCGTCCCTGGATGCTGACCTCCCCCGTCAGAGCCACGTTCTGCAGGGCAGGGCGCTCCTGGACCGCGCTGGCCAGGGCTGCGGTGATGGCCAGGCCCAGGCTGGGGCCGTCCACCAGCCCACCGCCCACCACGTTCACGTGCACGTCGTAGTTGGCCAAGTCCACGCCCAACAGCCGCCGCACCACGGAGAGGGCGTTGAACACCGAGTCCTTGGCCATGGTCCCCGCGGTCTCGTTGAACCGCACCGTCCCCCTCCCCCGCTGGGAAGCAGGGAAGACCGCGGCCTCCACCTCCACCACGGAGCCCAGGTAATGGCTCACCCCCAGCCCGAACACCTTGCCCACCTCGGGGTTTTCAGAAGCCCGGGCGCTGGTGGAGGGGGTCAGCCGGGAGACCCGGATGACCTCCAGCATGTCCTCCTCCGTGATCCGGACCCGGCCGCCCTTGCCCCTGCGCCGGTAGAGGGCCATCCCGTAGGCGTCCGCCAGGAGGTTCACCGCTTTCCGCCCTTCTACGGTGTAGGCGGCGATGAGCTCCGGGACCTTGGGGTCCAAGCTGACCCTCAACCGTCGGGCGGCCTGCAGCACGATGCGCTCGATGTCCGCCTGGGAGAGGGGGTCGAAGAACACCTCCGCGCACCGCGACCGCAGGGTGGGGCTGATCTCCTCCGGGTCCCGGGTGGTGGCTCCGATGAGCACGAAGTCCGCGGGCGCACCCTGTTCGAACAGGCGCCGCACGTAGGCGGGGACGTGCGGGTCTTCTGGGTCGTAGTAGCTGGACTCGAAGGTCACCCGCTTGTCCTCCAGGACCTTCAACAGCTTCGCCTGCAGCAGGGGATCCATCTCCCCGATCTCGTCGATGAACAGCACCCCTCCGTGGGCACGGGTCACCAGGCCCAGCTTGGGCTCCGGGATCCCGCCCTCCGCGAACTCCCGGCGGGAGCCCTGGTAGATGGGGTCGTGCACCGAGCCCAACAAGGGGTTGGTCACCTCCCGGGGATCCCAGCGCAGGGTACTTCCGTCCACCTCCACGAAGGGGGCGTTCTCCGGGAACGGCGTGTACGGCAGCCTCCGGGCTTCCTCCAGGGCCAGGCGCGCCACGGTGGTCTTGCCCACCCCAGGCGGGCCGTACAGGATCACGTGCTGCGGGTAAGGGGTGGCGAGTTTGGCCAGCAGGGCCCGGATGGCCCGGTCCTGCCCCACCACCTCCTTCAAGCGTCGAGGGCGCAGGGCTTCCAGGGCGGACTGGGACAGGCGGACTCGCTCCAGGGCTTCCAGCTCCTCCAGCTTCTTGCGGGTGCTGGCGTTTTCGGGCCCGGCAGCCTCCCGCAACACCTGCAGACGGATCTCCTGCAGGTAGTCGTCCTGCCGGCGGTTCATGCGCTCCGCCACCTTGCGCTCCAACTCCTCCTCCACCCGGCGCTGGGCCACCAGGTCCGCCAGCTCCTCCTCGATCTCCGAGAGCACCCTGGGGATTTCCGCGTCCGCGGGAGGGCGCTGGATGGTGGGGTCGTCGTACACCAAGCGCTGCAAGGCCACCACGCGGTCCGCCAGCCGGCTGGAGCGCATGAGGGTGAGGGCCTCCAGCTTCCCGGCCTTCACGATCAGCCGCTCGGGGCCGTACACGTCGCTGAGGACGCTGAACAGAGCTCCCACCCGGCGCTTCAGCTCCGAGCGGTCAGGTGTCCCCCGCGTCCGGACTCCGCGCGTGGCCGTGGCCCGCTCAGCCATCTCCGGTCACCTGGACCTCTACCTCCGCCTGCTGGCCGTGGGGCAGGCGCACGGTCACCCGGTACGTGCCCACGGACTTGATGGGCTCCGAGAGGTCCACCTGCTTGCGGTCCACCGCAAACCCCATCTGGCGCAGCGCCTCCGCGATCTGCTGCGCCGTGACCGCGCCGAACAGGCGTCCGCTGCTGCCCGCCTTGGCCGGGATCCGCACGGTCCGGCCCCGCAGGGCCCGGGCTGCTTCCGCGGCCCGCTCCCGCTCCCGCGCCAGCTTGCGGTCGCGGGCGGCCCGTTCCTCCTCCAGGGCCCGCAGCTGCCCTTCCGTGGCCTCCCGGGCCAGGCCCCTGGGCAGGAGGTAGTTGCGGGCGTAGCCCTCCCGGACCTCCACCACCGACCCGGCCTTCCCCAAGGACGGCACGTCCTTCACCAGGATCACCTTCATGGGCAACGCTCCGCCCGCGGCCCCACCTTCCGCAGGTCCAGCCAGAAGTCCACCAGCCCCAGGGCCACCAGGGCGAAGGTGCCCAGGTCCCCCAGGAGGAACACCGCCATCGCAGCCAGGACCCTGCCTGGCCGGGGGACGTCCCGCGACTGCAGGTAGTGCAACAGGGTCAGCAGACCGAAGAAGGCGAACACCAGGACGCTGGCGAGAAAACCGTTGGCCGCCAGGACCCGGCCCACCTCCGGCGCGGGCCCCTGCAAAGCCACGCCCAGGAGCACAGGAGCCACCAGGAGGAAGGCTCCCGCGGGCGGCAGTCGCCAGGTGAGGATGGGGGCAAAGCCCGGCAGCTCCGTCCCCAGGCGGCGCATCACGTGCCGGGCCAGGGTGTAGGAACCGTACGCCCACGCCACCACCCCGAGGACCACCGCGGCCGGCAGAATGGTGCGCACGAGCCCGGGCAGCTGCTGGGCCAGCTGCTCCATCTGCTGCACCTGCTGGGGTGGGGCGCCGAGCCTCCGGCTCAGGTCCGCGGCGGCCTCTGCCCCCTTCACCTGCGCGTCCACCACCGCCTGCAGGGGGTCCAGGCCGACCACGTAGCGGGTCACGGCTAGGCTAACTACCGTGACCAGGAGCCCCACGAGCCCCCCCAGCAGCACGGCACGGCTCGCTATCCCCTCCCCGCCCCTCCGGGCCACCAGCCCCTGCACCACCCCCACGGGTGCGAAGGCTGCCACGAACAGGACCCCCTGCGGGAACCCGAACAGGGGCGTCAGGACGAGTCCCGCTACGAGGGCGGCCAGCGCCCCGGTCCGCACACCCCTTCGGTAGGTGAGGACGAACAGGGGCAGGGGTGCAGCCACCAGGCCCACCGAGCCGAACACCGCCACCAGGAGGGCCACCAGGGCGGTCAACGCCGCCAGCAGAGCGCCCTCCGTCAGGCTCGCGGTGCGTTCCCGCACCGCCACGGCGCCTCCCTGTGCCCTGGCCATGTTCCCTCGGCCCCGTGGGGGGCCTGGGCGATCCCCGTCAGTCCGCGGTGTACGGGAGCAGGGCGAGCTCCCGGGCCCGCTTGATGGCCACCGCCAGCATGCGCTGGTGCTTGGCGCAGGTGCCCGTCACCCGTCGCGGCAGGATCTTGCCCCGCTCCGACACGAACCGCCGCAGTCGGTTGCTGTCTTTGTAGTCCACGAACCGCGCCCGCTCGGAACAGAAAGCGCAGACCTTCTTCCTGGGCCTGCGCGGCCGCCACTCCTTCTTCTCTTTCTTGTCCTTCTCCGCCATCCTCAGACCTCCGCACCGACAGCGCCGAGCTCAGGGACTCCCGGCCTTCTCCCTCACCGGTCCCTAAAAAACCTAGAAGGGCACGTCCTCCTCTTCCTCCGGCTCCGGGGCGGGCTCGAACTCCTCCGGGGCCGCGGCCTCCGTGGGCTCCGCGACCTTCCGGTCCAGGAACCGGACGTGGTCCGCCACCACCTCCACCGCCCGGCGCCGCTGGCCGTCCTGGGTCTCGTACTCGCGGATCTGGAGCCGGCCGTCTACCGCCACCAGCCGGCCCTTCGCCAGGTGCTGGGAGACCTGCTCTGCCAGCTTGCGCCACGCCACCACGGGGATGAAGTCCGCCTTGCGCTCTCCCTGAGGGCCCGCAAAGGGGCGGTCCACCGCCAGGGTGAACGTGGCCACGGGCTGCCCGCTGGGCAGGTAACGCAGCTCGGGGTCCCGCGTCAGGCGCCCGATGAGCACCACCCGGTTCAGCACCCCCCATCACCTCCCCCGGACGGCACGGGCTCCGCGGCCTGCGGGGTGGGAGCCGGCGCCGGCGTGGGCAGGGCCTCGCACACCAAGAAGCGGATGACCTCCTCGTGCAAGGCCACCGCGTTCTTCAGGTCCTGCACCCGCTGCCCGTCCAGCTCGAACCGCAGGAACCCGTAGTAGCCCTCGCGGTGTTTGGCGATGGGGTATGCCAGACGCCGCTTCCCCCACAGCTCGGTGGCCACCACCGTACCGCCCCGCTCCGCGATGCGGCCCTCCACCCGCTCCACGGCCGCCCGCACCTGCGCGTCCTCCAGGTCCGGACGCAGGATGAACACCATCTCGTAGGCCTTGCGCACGTGTAACCTCCCTCGGGCAGGGATCTCGTTCCCCGGTCTCCGCCGTACGGAGACGAGAGGCCACGGCCATGTTACCAGACGGGCGCCCGGGTTGTCAGGCAGCCGGCCCAGGCGCGCGGAGCCCTTTCGGGGAAGCCCGGTTCCCTGGTGGGGCTGTGTTTTCGGGACAGGCTCCTACTCGTCTCGAAAGAGGCCCGCGGGAGGGGTGGGGGCAGGCCGCCGGCGCAGGCGGGGGGTCCGGCCCCCGTTGTCCCGGCGGGCCAACAGTTCCCGCTTCGTCCGGTACAGCTCCTCCAGCTCTGCCTCGATGGCTGCCAGGGCCCGCCGCCCCGTCTCGCCCGTCCCCGTCTGGGGCGCACTGCTCTGCCAGATGCGGCGCCGCTGCTCCGCCAGCTCCGCGATGCGCCGGTCCACCTCCTCCAGGGTCAGCGCGAAGGGGTCTACGAAATCACTGGGCACTCCCATCCCTGCTCCTTCCTTCGGGTGTCTCCGGTCCATGACAACGTCTCAGCGTACCAAAGAGGTTCCACCGCGGTTTTTCGGTGCAACTCCCGTGCCAAGTGGGAACGTGGGCGATCCGGGTCCCTCACCCGTGAAAACGAAACGTGATCACGTCTCCTTCCCGCACCTCGTAGTCCCGGCCTTCCAGCCGCACCTTCCCGGCTTCCCAGGCGGCCTGCAGGGAACCTGCCTTCACCAGGTCCTCGAAGGCCACCACCTCGGCCCGGATGAAGCCCCGTTCCATGTCGGTGTGGATGGCCCCCGCAGCCTGGGGGGCCCGGGTTCCCCGGCGCACGGGCCACGCCCGGACCTCCCGGCTCTCGGTGGTGAAGAAGGTCACCAGATCCAGCAGCCGGTATCCCGTACGGACCACCTGCTCCAGCACCCCTTCCCCCAGCCCCGCGACTTGCCGGTACGCCCGGGCTTCTTCCTCGGGAAGGTCCAGCAGCTCGTCCTCCAGTTTCAGGCTGGCCACCACCACGGCCGCACCCCGGGCCTCCGCCAGGGCCTGCACCGCCTGCACCCGTCCGTCGGGCTGGCCCTCGCCCACGTTCACCACGTACGCCACGGGTTTGTCCGTGAGGAGCCGGAGAGGCCGCAGGGCCTCCCGGACCTGTGGAGGCAGTGTACGCACTGCCTGGCCCGCATTCAAGGCCCGGGCCGCCTCCTCCAGGGCCTGCAGCTCCGCCCGCGCCTGCGGGTCTCCCACGCGGGCCCGGGGCTGTACCCGCTCCACCCGGCGCTGAACGGTCTCCAGGTCTGCCAGGAGCAACTCCGTCTCCACGATCTCCACGTCCCGCACCGGGTCCGCGACCCCCTCCACGTGCGCCACCTCCGGGTGGTCGAAGGCGCGCACCACGTGCAACAGGGCCGTCATCTCCCGGACGTGGGCGAGGAAACGGTTCCCCAGACCCTCGCCCCGGTGGGCACCCCGGACGAGCCCCGCGATGTCCACCACCCGCACGCTCGCCGGCACGACCCGTTGTGCGCCCGTGATCCGCGCCAGGACCGCCAGGCGATGGTCCGGTACCGCCGCCACACCGGTGTTGGGGTCTACGGTGGTGAACGGGTAGGGCGCCACCGCCACCCGCGCTCTGGTCAGGGCGCGGAAGAGGGTGGACTTGCCCGCGTTGGGAAGGCCCACGATCCCCACGGACAGCACCGCACACTCCCCGATCCTACGCCGGCCGGGCGCGCTTCACGATCCGTCGCCGGGGGCGTGGCTCCGGCGGCGGGGTGGGCTTGCGGGGCCTGGGCCGGGGAGTCTCCCGTGGGGTCGGCTCGGGCTCCGGAGGGGGTGGTTCGTTGCCGCGTTGGAGGAAGGCCCGGATCCTCCGCTCCAGCTTGATGCGCTCCATGAGCACGAACCGGCCACAGGTCCGGCACCGGATCCCCACGTCCGCGCCCAGCCGCTCGATGACCCACACGTCCCCCCCGCACGGGTGGGCTTTCCGCGTCCGGATCACGTCGCCCACGTACAGCTTCACGTAGGGCGCAGGCATCCTCTCCCTCCCGCCTCAGCGAGCCGCCAGCAAGGCGTCCGTGGGGGCGTAGTCGTCGGTGAGGGTGGGCACGTCTTCCGTACGGATCGGGCGCTGGTACAGGTCCCCCACCACGGCCTCGAAGCGTTCCACCGCCACCCTGCCGCGTACCTGGCGGGCGCGCTCCTGTACCTCCGCCGGGGACCACCGCCGGTCCGTGGCCACCACAATGATGTTCCGCAAGGCTTCCGGCCACCCCACGGGCCCGTAGTCCACGGGGAAGACGTACACCGCAGGGTACACCTCCCGAAGGGTCCGGTACACCGCCCGGAACAGCCGGCTGTGCGGGCCCTCCAGGGCGCCGATGACGTTGGCCACCAGCACGCCTCCGGGGTTCAGCTTGGCCCGCACCTCCGCGTAGAACTCCCGGGTAGCCAAGTGGAAGGGCAGGGTGTCCCGCAGGTACGCGTCCAGCAGGACGTGGTCGTAGCGGTCCGCCGCGCGCTGGACGAACCGCCGTCCGTCCTGGGCGAAGGCCCGCAGCCGCCCGCCCCGGGGAACCCCAAAGAACCGGTGCGCGACCTCCACCACCTCGGGGTCGATGTCCACCACGTCCACCCGGACCTCCGGGTAGTCCTCCAGGTAGCGCTTGGGCACCGTGCCGCCCCCCATGCCGATGACCAGGACCCTCTCCGGGCGCGGCTGGAACACCATGCCCACGTGCATGTAGTCCGCGTACCGGAAGACGGTCCTGCGCGGGTTCTCCAGGTCCAGAGCACTCTGCCAGTAGTTGTCCAGCTTCAAGTACCGCACCCGCCCCTCGTCGCTCACGGTGATGCGGTGGTACACGGTGTCCCTGGCGTAGCGGATCTCCGGTCCGTCCCCGGGGACCCACCGCGGGACCCCCACCCCAGCTCCTGCCACCACCAGCGCCGCCACCCCCGCGGCCCCCACCCGGCGCAGGCCCGCCAGGCCTACCACCGCCAGGGCCATCTCCACGAGCCCCAGGGCCAGGATGATGTCGCGCACGCCCATCACGGAGATGAGCCAGAAGGCGGCGGCGAAGCAGCCCGCGATACTGCCCAGGGTGGACAGGGCGTACAGCCGCCCCGCGGTCCCCCCCACGGTGGCCACGGAACGGGCGCTCAGGCGCACTGCGTACGGGGAGATGGTCCCCATGACCAGGCTGGCGGGGAAGAAGAGCACCAGAGCGGCCACCAGGGGCCCCGTCCGGCTGTCCAGGTCCGCGGCCACCAGGGCGGACAGCAGAGCCGGCGCCACCGCGGGGATGGGGACGGTCAGCAGCCCCGCGAGGAACACCAGGCCGCAGAAGGCCGCGCGGGTGGGGTAACGGTCCGCCAGGCTGCCGCCGACCCAGTACCCCACGCTCAGGGCGGTGAGGAAGACCCCGATGAGGCTGCCCCACACGTAGATGGAGTTCCCGAACACCGGAGCCAGCACCCGGCTGGCCACGATCTCTAAGGCCAGCAGCACCCCGCCGCTGGTGAACACGATCAGCTCCAGCATGGGACCTCCCGCCGCCCTCAGGGTACCTTACCCAGTGCCCGCCCGGCTCAGTCCCCGTGCAGGGCCCGCAGGCGCAGCAACAGCTGCACCCTCTCCCCCTCGTTCAGCTGGTCCTTCGCCCCCCAGTCCACCTTGCGTCACCTCCGCGCCGGCTCCGCAGGGGATGGCCCGGGCCGCAGCAAGCCTGCCACTACACCCGCCAGCGCCATCACCACCGCCGCGGATGCGAAGGCCGCCCCCTCACCCACGGCTCCCAGCACCCCGTTGCCCCACACGGGCCCGACCATCCGCCCCAAACTCTCCACGGTGCTGGCCACCCCCTGCACCGTACCTTGGCCGTGCGAGGAGGCGGAGCGGCTGATCAGGGACACGAGGGCCGGGTTGGCCACCCCTGCCCCCACCGCGGCTCCCAGGGTGCTCAGCACGAACGGGCCGAGGCGCGGGCTCAAGGCGGCGACCAGGAGTCCTGTCCCCGCCACCACCAGGCCTGCGGAGAGTGCCCGGCGTTCCCCCCACCGCCGTACCGCGGGCCCCACCAACCCCACCTGGACCAAGGCCCCCACCGTCCCCCACACCGCCAGCAGGTAGCCCGTGTGGGTGGCGTCCAGGCCGAAGCGCCGGTTCACGAACAGGGCGAAGGTGGTCTGGTAGACGGCCGCGGTGGCCCAGTACGCGAAGTCCACCCCCAGCAGCCCTCGCAGGGAGGGTGTCTTGAGCGCCCGCGGCAGGTGCCGCCACCCGGGGCCTTCCCCTGCCTGAACCCGGTGGACCGTCTCCGGCAGCCACCGCCACGCCAGCCCCATGGCCACCGCCGTGAGCCCCACCGCCGCCCAGGCGGGGGTGGCGTATCCGAAACGGGACAAGGCCCCTCCCAAGGCCGGGCCCAGGACGAACCCGACGCCGAAGGCGGCGCCCAGGAGGCCGAAGCTGCGTGCGCGCTCCTCCTCCGTGGTCACGTCCGCGATGTACGCGCGGGCGGTGGAGATGTTGCCCCCCGAGAGTCCGTCGATGACCCGGGCCACGAACAGGGTGGCCAGGTCCCTGGCCACCGCCAGCAGGGCAAAGCTCACCGCGGTGCCCAGCAAGCTCAGAAGCAGTACCGGCCTGCGACCCCACCGGTCGGACCACGCGCCCAAGACAGGGGCCGCGACCAGCTGGCAGGCGGAGTACGCCGCGAACAGCAGGCCCACCTGCAGGGGTGTGGCGCCGAGGCTTTGCGCGTAGAAGGGCAGCAGGGGGATCACGATCCCGAAGCCGACCAAACTGGCGAGGATCGTGAGGAAGATGGCGAACAGCGGCCGGGTCACCAGATCATTATGCCACCCCACTTTCTCCCCTGGTCCCACGGTACAATCCCTGACCGGAAGCCATGTCCAGCCTGCCCCGGCTCCGAGCCCTGGACCTAGTCCCCGTGCAGGTGGGCGGCCGCCCCGCGGTGGCGGTGCACGACCCCGAGGGGCTGGTGGAAGACACCCTCGTCCTGCCCCTGGAGGTGGCAGAGGTGGCCCTGTTGCTGGACGGGAAGCGGGACTGGGTGGATGTGCAGGTGGAATACGCGCGACGGCACCGCGGGGCGCTGCTGTTCCGGTCCGACCTGATGCGCATCGTGGACGAGCTGGACCGGTGTGGGCTGCTGGAAACCGAGGAGGCCCGACGTCGGCGCGCGGCCCTGGAAGAAGCCTTCCGCCGTGCACCCGAGCGGCCTCCGTACTTCGCGGGCCGGTCGTACCCTTCTGACCCGGACCGGCTGTGGGCGCAGCTCGCCCGTTCCCTGCGGGCCGTGGACCCAGCACGCCTGCCCAGCGCCGCGCCCCGGGGCGTGGTGGCGCCCCACGTGGACTTCGAACGGGGCGGCCCCTGCTACGGGTGGGCGTACTCCGCCCTGGCCCGGTCTGAGGCCACCGCGTTCCTCCTGCTAGGTGTGGCGCACGCGGGAGCCGCCCAGCCCTTGGTCCTGTGCACGAAGCCCTACCGCACGCCCCTCGGGACGCTTCCCGTGGACCAGGAGTGGGTGGAGGACCTCCTGCGGGAGCTGCCGGATTTCGCGGAGGCGGAAGCCGTACACCGGACGGAGCACTCTCTGGAGTTCCAGGCGGTGTTCCTGCAGGTGGCCCTGGCAGGCCGGCCCGCGGCGGTGGTGCCCGTCCTGTGCTCGGCCTTCGAGCTGTGGACAGGGGGTCGGTCTCCGCGGGAGGTAGAGCTCGTGGAACGTGGCATCCGGGCCCTGCGCCGCACCTTCCGGGACCGCGCAGACCGCGCCGCGGTGGTGGTGGGCGTGGACTTCAGCCACGTAGGACCGCGGTTCGGAGACCCCGAGCCGCCCGACTCGGCCCTGGCCCTGCGCACGTCCGTGGGAGACCACCGGGCCTTGGACCACGTGCTCCGGGGCGACCCGGAAGGCTTCTGGCAGGAGGTGGCCGCCAGGGGCAACCCCCAGCGCATCGACGCCACCAGCGCCCTGTACACGGCTTTACGGGTCCTGGAGCCCGTCCGTGGGGAGCTCTTGCACTACGCCCAGGCTCCGGACCCTGCGGGGGGGATCGTGAGTTTCGCCAGCGTGGCGCTGTACTGAGGCCGTCACACAAGCCGCGTCCCCAGGCGGCCCACGGCCAGCAGCACCACCACCGCCACCCCGGTGAGGGCCAACGCCAGCCCCGTGGCCAGATCCCAGCGGCCCGCCTGCACCGCGTCGTACAGGGCGATGGGGAGGGTCTGGGTCTTGCCCGGGATGTTGCCGGCCACCATGAGCGTGGTTCCGAAGTCACCCAAGGCCCGGGCGAACCCCAAAGTCACGCCCGCCAGGATCCCCCGGTGGGCGAGGGGCAGGAGAACCCACAGGAACTGCTGCCAAGTTCCTGCCCCGTCCATCTGGGCCGCCTCCAGCAGCTGCACGTCCACCTCCTCGAAGGCGGCCCGCGCCGCGGCCACCACCAGGGGCAGGGAAGGCACCGCGGCGGCCACCGCCGCGCCCTGCCACGTGAACACCAGGGGAGTCTTGAAGGTGGCTTCCACCCACTGCCCCAGGGCGCTGCCGCGCCCCAGGGCCACCAGGAGGTAGTAGCCCAGGACCGTGGGCGGCAGGGTAAGGGGCAGGGCGGTGAACGCCTGCAGGAGGCTCCGTCCCGGGAACCGGCACAAGGCGAGGAGGTAGGCCACCCCGATCCCCGTAGCCCCTGACAGAGCCGTGGCCACGCTGACCACCTTCAGGGAAGTCCACAGGGGCGAAAGGTCCACGGCGCCGTCTAGGGGGTGGGCCCCTCTCCCGGCAGGACGAACCCGTAGCGCCGCATGATGGGACGGCCCTCAGGGCCGTTCACGAAGCGTAAGAACCGTCGGGCCTCCGCCTGCCCAGCAGACCGCGCCACCACCCCCGCGGCCTGCCGGATGGGGTCGTGGAGGCGGTCTGGGACCAACCAGTGGCGGCCGGCGGAAGACACAGGGGGTGCCAGAGCCAAGGAAAGGGCCACCACCCCCACGTCCGCGTTCCCCGACTGAACCAGCTGCAGGGCCGAGCTCACGTTCTCGCCGTACACCAGCTTCCCCCGCACCTGGTCGTAGATCCCCGAGCGGACCAGGGCCTGGCGGGCCGCTTCCCCGTAGGGAGCGTGCTCAGGGTTGGCCAGGGCCACGTAGCGCACCCGGGAGTCCGGGAGCAGGCGCAACCCCTGCTCCACCGGCAACACGCTCTGCCGGCGCACCCACAACACGATGCGGCCCACCGCGTACAGCTGCACGGAGTCCGGCAGCACCAGGCCCCGCTCCGCCAGCCGCTTCACGAAGGCCTCGTTGGCGGAGAACAGCAGGTCGAAGGGCGCGCCGTGCTCCACTTGGAAGGCCAGCTGGCCCGAAGAGCCGAAGGAAAAGGTCACGGGCACTCCCGCAACTCTACGGAAGGCGTCCCCCATTTCCTCGAAGGCGTACCGCAGGTCCGCGGCCGCCGCCACCAGAAGCCCTTGCCCGACTGGGCCGGAGGAAGCGGGTCCGGACAGCACGGCCCCCAGGGCCAGGAGCACGCCCAGCGCCCTAACCACGGCTAGCCCCGCCAGGCACGGTCCGCACGGTGCCCGCGGACGCGAAATCGTACCCCCCCATGGCCAGCAGCTCTTGGCGGAACCGCCTGCCCGTCACCACGTCCAGGAACATCTGGACCGGTTCCGCGTCCACCAGGTCCCGGGGCACCACGAGGTCGTAGCGCTGCTCGGAGATGGGCAAAAAGTCCAGGCCGTACCACCGGGCCACGGGGAGCACCCCGGGCCCCGCGTCCGCAAGCCCGCCCGCCACCGCCTCCGCCACCGCCACGTGGCTGTCCAGTTCGATCCCGTAGCCCTCCAGGCGTCTGCCGGGGACTCCTGCGGCGCGAAGCCACCGGTCGAACACCAGCCGGCTTCCGGACCCTTGTTCCCGGTTCACCACCCTCAACCCGGGACGGAGCAAGTCCTCTGGCCTGCGGACCTGCTTCCCCAGCCCCGGCCTCAAGACCAACCCCTCCACCCAGCGGGCCACGCTCACCATCACCGCGGGCGTGTGCCCCAGCCACCTGCGCACCACCCCCACGCCCTCGGGGTCTTCGGGCGGGTGCAGGTGCGTGCCCGCCACGTGCACCAACCCACGGCCCGCAGCCTCCAAGGCCCGGGCGCTGCTCAGGGGCAGCCAGTGCACGCGCACGCCCCCCCGGCGTTCCACGAGGCAACCCGCCACGTGCAGCGAAGGGTCGCAGCCCGCGAGCAGCAGCGCCCGGTCCGGAGGGATTGCTCCCGGAAGCACGGTGATGCGGGCCCGCGGTGCCCGACGGTCTTCCACCACCCCGTCCGCGGGCAGGGAGGAGCTCGACCCCCACAGCGGCCAAGCCACCAGGCGTTCCCGCACGCGCCCCACCACCACCCTGGCGGCGGGGCCCGCGGGCCGCGCCAGCACCGCGTCCACGCCTGCTCCGGGGGGAGGGCCGAAGAGATCCTCCACGGGGCAGCCCAGGACCTGCGCCAGCCGCAGGGCCACCGCGATGTTGGGGACGTAGCGGCCCGACTCGATGGCGGACAGAGCCTGCCGGGACAGGCCCGCCCGGCGAGCCACCTCCGCCTGCGGCAGGCCCCGGCTTTCCCGTACCGCCCGGACCCGGTTCTCCAGCACCCCCGGCACCCTGCGGCCCACGGGGGCCAGGGTAGTCAACGATTCAGGATGCCGTCAAGGATAGACGACACGCGGATTTTCGGGGACCGTCCCCCTTGGAGGGGGTTTGCGTGACACGATCCTAGGAGCGCGTCCTGGAAAAACCCCTCCAGCGGAGAGGGACCGGGGTCCCCAAAAAATCGCTGCGCGATTTTTTGGGGTGGTCTAGCCCCACACCCTCCGGGCCGTGTCCACCACTAGACGGAGCTTCGCCCACTGGTCCGCTTCCCCGATCAGGTTCCCCTCCATGACGGACGCAAAGCCGCACTGCGGGCTCAGGGCCAGGCGGTCCAGGGGCACGTACCGGCTGGCTTCCTCGATGCGGCGCAGCAGGGTTTCCTGCGACTCCAGCTGCGGGCGCTTGGTGCTCACCAGGCCGAGAACCACCGTCTTGTCCGCGGGGACAAACCGCAGGGGCTCGAAGCCCCCGGAGCGCTGGTCGTCGTACTCCAGCAAGAACCGGTCCACCTGCAGCTCGCCGAACACCTTCTCCGCGATGGGGTCGTAGCCGCCCTCCGCGTACCACTGGCTGCGGTTGTTCCCGCGGCACAGGTGGATGGCGAGGACCGTACCCCGCCCCCGCAAGCCCTCCAGGCAGGCGTTGTCCGCCCGGATGGCCTCGTCCAGGGCGGCTTCCGGTTCCATCCCCATCTGGTCGCGGACGTACTGGCGCCAGCGGGGGTCGATGTAGTAGCTGTAGCGCGGCGCGTCGATCTGTACGTACGGCACGCCTTCTGCCACCAGGGCCTCGATCTCCCGCCGGACGATGGGCACGATGTCCCACAGGAGCTCCGAGTGGTCCCGGTACACCCGGTCCGTGACGCCCTTCTTGAAGGCGATGGCGGGGAACTGGTTGGCGCTGGGGAGGGTGATCTTAAACGGCCCGGGGCTGTGCTGCCGCAGGAAGCGCACCTCGTGCTCGGTGAGCCTGCGGACCTGGCGGAGCCGCGAGACCACCACCCCCGTCACGCTGGCGGGCGGCGCCTGGCCTTCGCCCTTCCAGTCCCGGGGCACCGCCTCCCCGAAGTCGAACCCCTCCACGGAGTCCATCAGGTCGCTCATGAAGTTCCGGCGGCGCAGCTCGCCGTCGGTGAACACGTCCAGGCCCAGTTCCTTCTGGGTTTGCAACAACCGCAGGATGTGGCGGTCCTCCAGGGGCCGTAGCTCCTCCGGGGAAGCGCCCCGGGACCGCGCCTCCAGGATTTCCTGCGGCCGCAGCAGACTCCCTACCTGGTCCGCCTTGTACGCTCCTCCCACTGCGCACACCTCCCGCCAAGGTCTCCGTCCGACGCCTACAGCCGCCCCTCGTCCCCCGCCAGAGATCCCGCCTGGGGACCCGGCCCTCCGCCCCCTTCCGCGGTCAGGGCCTCCCGGGCCACCCGGAAGGCGTCCAGGGCTGCGGGCATGCCCGCGTACACGGCCACCTGGAGCAGGGTCTCCCGGATCTCCTCCAGGGTACAGCCGTTGCGGAGGGCACCGTGGAGGTGCAGGCGGAGCTCGTGGGGACGGTTCAGGGCTGCCGTGAGGGCTACGGTGAGTAAGCTGCGGACCTTGCGGGGCAGGCCCGGCCGCGCCCACACCGCGCCCCACGCGTACTCCGTCACCAGCTCCTGGAACGGCCGCGTGAAGTCGTCGGCCTCCCGGAAGTTCCGCTCCACGTACTCGGGCCCCATGACGTCTTTCCGCAGTTCCAGGCCTTCCTCGAACCTCCCCATGGTCCCCCCTTTCCCCACGCTCGACCTCACGCCAGCCGCTCCTCCAACAGCTCCACCACCGCCCGGGCGATCTCCTCCTTCCCCTCCGCCACCCGGATCACCTCACCCTCCGGGCCCACGAAGTAGCCCCGGTGCACCCCGCGTTCGATCTCCGCCAGGTCGTTGGCCACCATCACGTCCGCGCGGTTGCGCCGCAGGGACTCGTGGGCGATGCGCACCAGTTCGTCCCGGGATTTTCCCACCTCCAGCTTAAACCCCACCAGGAACGTACGGGGGCTGAGCTCCTTCACCAGCTGGATGGCCTTGGGGGTGGGGACCAGACGGACCACCCAGGCCTCGTCGGAACCCACCTTCTCCTGCCGGACCTCTTCCGGGGCGAAGTCCAGCACCGCCATGGGGTGGACCACGGCGTCGTAGCCCGTGGGCAGCTCCTCCCGGAACACGTTCACCAGGTCGTCCACGGTCTCGATGGGGATCAGGCGCAGGTGGTCCCGGCCACGGGACCGGATCTGGGGCAGCTGCGCTCCCCGGCCGTACACGTACGTCACCGAGGCACCCGCCCGCACAGCCAGCTCCGCCACCAAGGCCCCGGTGCGACCCGACCCCTTGTTGCTGATGAAGCGGACCGCGTCCAGGGGGGCCCGGGTGGGCCCGGACGTCACCAGGATCCGTTTGCCCCGTAGCAACCTGCCCTCCGCACTCGCTCCCTCTATGGTACTGCGGGGCCAAAGGCCAGCCCCCGGGAGCAAGACCCGGACCATGCCCGGGCCGGGCGCCAAGGGTGTGGTTGATCGCCTAAAACCGAACTCTCCGGCGTTGACGGGTGGGGAGGGCCTCCCTACAATGCAACCGGACTTCGGGAGCGGGGGTGTTGTCCGGTCGCATGAGCACGAACCCGCAGCAGGCAGTGGAGGCGGGGCAGATCGTGGAAGGGGTGGTGGCCAAGATCACCACGTACGGGGCCTTCGTGGACCTGCCGGACGGCCGGAGCGGGCTTGTCCACATCTCCGAGATCGCGGACACCTTCGTGCGGGACATCCGCGAGTACCTGCGGGAGGGGCAGACGGTCCGGGTGAAGATCCTAGGGCTCAACGAGCGGGGCAAGCTGGACCTGTCCGTCAAGCAGGCCCTGACCCCGGAGGAGCGGGCCAACCGCCAGAAGCAGCGCACCACCTTCGAGGAGAAGTTGAAGGCCTTCCTGCGGCAGAGCGAGGAGCGCCTCCTGGACCTCAAGCGGAACACGGAGGCCAAGCGGGGCGGCGGGCGACGCCGGCGCTAGGAGCGCGCCCCGGAAAGGCGGCTACACCTCCAGGACCCCCAACAGGGCTGCGACCCGCTCGAAGGTCTGCCACACCACCTCGTCGCGGCCCAGGGCCCGGGACTCCGGCCGCAGGCCCGTGGCCCGCTCCAGCTGGTCCAGTTCCTGGTGCATGGCCTCCAGGAGGGCGGCCACCTCCCGGAGCACGGGGTTCCCCACGCCCCGGGGGATCATCCCTCCCACCCGCTCCAGGGCCCGCCGTTCCGTGTCGCGGGCCATGCGGTCCAGTTCTGCCCCCGCCAGGCGGGTGAAGGCCACCAAGCCGCGGCGTTCCGCCACCGCCTCCCGCACCAGGGCCCGCACCTCTTCCACCAAGACCTCCTCCCTCACCCTCCACCTCCCGTGCCAGGGCGCAGCCACCGCCGCTGCCCCGCCTGCAGCCGGTACAGCTTGGCGTACACCCCGTCCCGCTCCAGGAGTTCCCCGTGGGTCCCCTCCTCCACCAGCCGGCCGCGGTGCAGGACCAGGATCCGGTCCACGTGCTGCACCGTGGCGAGACGGTGGGCGATGACGAGGGTGGTGCGCCCCCGCAGGGCACCCTGGAGTGCCTCCAGGACCCAGCGCTCCGTCTCCGCGTCCACGCTGCTGGTGGCCTCGTCCAGCACCACCAGGACCTCGGGGTTGTAGGCCAAGGCCCGGGCCAGGGCGAGCAGCTGCCGCTGCCCCGCCGACAACCGCACCCCCCGCTCCCCCACCTCCGTGAGGTAGCCGTGGGGCAGCTTCTCGATGAACCGGTCCGCGCCCGCCCACCGCGCGGCCTGGCGCACCTGCTCCACGGAGATCTCAGGGTTCCACAGGCGGATGTTGTCCAGCACGGTGCCGGAGAACAGGAACACGTCCTGCAGGACCAGGCCCACGTGCCGCCGCAGCTCCTGCTGGCGAACCCTCCGCACGTCCACCCCGTCCAGCAGGACCTGGCCGCGCTGGGGGTCGTAGAAGCGGCACAACAGCTGCACCACGGAGGTCTTACCTGCTCCCGTGGGGCCCACCAAGGCCACCCGCTCCCCGGGGTCCACCCGGAAGGAGACGCCCCGCAGCACCCACCCGACCCCGTCCCGCTCCGCCTCCCCGACCTCCCCGTAGGAGAACCACACGTCCCGGAACTCCACCGCCCCCCGCACCCGCTCCAGGGGAACCGGGTCCGCCGGGTCCCGCACGGTGACGGGCTCGTCCAGGAGGCGGAAGATGCGCTCGCTGCTGGCCATGGCCTGCTGCAGGAGGTTGAACTTCTCCGCCAGCTCCCGGACGGGGTCGAACAACCGCTCCGCATACTGAACCATGGCCACCAACACGCCCAGGGTCACCCAGCCCTGGACCACCCGTCCCCCGCCGACCCACAGGAGGAGCGCCACCGCCAAGGCCCCGAGCACCTGTACCGCGGGGAAGAACTGGCTCATGTTGGACACCGAAGCCAGGTTGGCGCGCAGGTGGTCCGTGTTCAGCTCCCGGAACCGCCTCAGGGCCGCCGGCTCCTGCCCGAACAGCTGCACCACGGACATCCCCGTGATGTGCTCGTTCAGGAAGGCGTTCAGGCGCGCCAGGCGGACCCGCACCGCGCGGTACGCCTCCAGGGCCCGGACCCGGAACCGCTCCGTCACCCCGTACACGAGGGGGAACGTCGCCAGGACCACCAAGGCCAGCTGCCAGTCCAGCCAAAGCATGGCGGCCACCACCCCCAGCAGGGTCACCAGGTCCCCGAACACCGCCACCAGGCCGGAGGTGAGCAACTCGTTCAGGCTGTCCACGTCGTGGGTCACCCGGGTCACCAGCCGTCCCACGGGGTTGCGGTGGAAGAAAGCCACGGACAGGCGCTGCAGGTGCGCGAACAGCTCGGTGCGCAGGTCCGCCATGGCCTGCTGGCCCACCGCCTGCATGAGGACGTTCTGCGTCCACCGGGCCGCGAACCCCACCGCCAGGACCCCCAGGTACACCGCGGCCACCGCGGACAACCCCCACACGTCCGGGCGACCCCCTCGGGGGGCGATGTAGCGGTCGATGGCGATGCGGTACAGCTGGGGTCCCACCAGCTCCGTGGCGGAGGCCACCAGCAGCAGGCCCACCGCCAGAAGGACCCGGCGGCGGTACGGCCGCACGGTGGCCAGCAGCCGAAGGACCACCCGGCGGTCGTATCCGCCTGCTCCCTCCTCCTCGTACGGCTGTAGGGTCACGGCGCCTCGGACTCCAGGGCCTCCCGCAGCCTCTGCTGCTCGTAAAGCTCTGCGTACAGTCCGCCCCGGCGCAGGAGGTCCTGGTGCGTTCCCTCCTCGACCAGCCGTCCCTGGTCCAGGACCACGATCCAGTCCACTTCCTGCAGGGCGGAGAGCCTGTGGGAGATGAGGAAAGCGGTCCGGGAGGCCAGCACCGACCGCAGCTCCCTCAAGATCTCCGCCTCCGTGTGCGCGTCCACGCTGCTGAGGGCGTCGTCCAGGATGAGGATCCGGGGGTCCCGGGCGAGGGCTCGGGCCAAGGCCGCTCGCTGCCGCTGCCCGCCGGAAAGGGCCAGCCCCCGCTCGCCCACCACGGTGTGGTAGCCCTGGGGGAGCTGCGCCGCGTCCATTTCCAGCTGAGCCACCCGGAGGGCCTCCTGGACGCGCCCGGGGTCCTCCCCGTCCAGGGCCACGTTGGCGTACAGGGTGTCGCTGAACAGGAAGGGGTCCTGAGGCACGAACCCCACCACGCCGCGGACGGTGCGCAAGGGCAGCTCCCGCAGGTCCACCCCGTCGAGCAACACCCGACCCCGGGTGGGGTCGAACAGCCGCGGGATCAAGCTGACCAGGGTCGTCTTGCCTGCACCCGTGGGGCCCACCACCGCCACCGTGCGGCCCGCGGGGACGTGAAGGTCCACGCCGTGCAACACGGGTTTCCCGTCGTACGCGAACCACACCCCCTGGAACTCCACCTGCCCCCGCACGCTGCGGAGGTGCACGGGTCTTTTCGGCTCCTGGATCTTGGGTTTCGCCCGGAACACCTCCTCCAGCCGCGCCATGGACGCCCGCCCCTGCTCCCACAGGTTCAGCACCCACCCGGCGGCGATCATGGGGAAGCTCAACCGCGCCAGGTAGTAGGAGAACTGCACCAGCTGGCCCACGCTCAGCCGTCCGGACGCCACCAGGCGGCCGCCCTCCCACAGCAAGGCCACCGCGGCGGTGCCCAGGACCAGCCCCACCGCGGGCCACAGGGCCCCCTGCACCCGCGCCAGCCGCACCTGCGCGGCCGCCAGGTCATCCACGGCCCTCCGAAAGCGGCCCACCTCCGCTTCCTCCCGGGCGAAGGCCTTCACCACCCGGATGCCGCTGAAGTTCTCCTGGGCCAGGGCGGACAGGTCGCTCAAGCGTTCCTGCACCGCCTCGAAGCGCCGGCGGACGTGCCGGCCCAGGAAGAGGAACAGGGCCGTGGCCACGGGCAGGATGGCCATGGTCACCGCGGTCAGGCGGGGGCTCACCGCCAGCATGAAGGCCACGGAACTCCCGACCATCACCACGGTGTGGAAGGACCGCATCAGGCCGACCCCTGCAAACCGCTGCACCGCCCGGACGTCGCTCACCGCCCTGGCCATGAGGTCGCCCGTGCGCCAGCGGTGGAAGAAGCTCGCGTCCATCCGCTCCAGGTGCGCGAACAGCGCCTCCCTCAGCTCCGCCTCGATCCGGAAGGCCGCCCCCAGAATCTGCCAGCGCATGGCGTAGCTGAAGGTGGCCTCCACCAAGGCCAGGGCCAGGAGGGCCGCGGCCAGGCTTCCCACCCCGGGTTGCCCGCCCTGGATCCGGTCCACCGCCGCCCGCAACACCCAGGGGGAGGCCTGCGCGGCCCCGATGGCCCCCAGGGCCGCGGCGTAGCCCAGGAGGTAGGCCCGGAGGTGGCGGCGCACGAGGTGCCAGAACCTGCCCTTTCCCATGACGGGACCTCCTGCAGGGTACACCTCCGAGGGTGCCCCGGAAAAACCCCGCCCGGGAGGGGGACCGCGGTCCCGGCGGCTTTCGGGACAGGCCCCTCGAAGCCTACCGCGAGCCGGCCTTGGCCCGCTCCTCTTCCGCCAAGGCTCGGCGCAGCACCTTCCCGATGAGGGTCTTGGGGAGCTGCGGCCGGACCTCCACGGCCCTCGGGACCTTGTGGGGCGCCAACCGTTGCCGGCAGAACTCCACGAGCTCCTGCTCGCTCACCTGGTGGCCTTCCTTCAGGGCCACGAAGGCCTTCACCACCTCGCCCCGGGCGGGGTCCGGCACTCCCACCGCGGCCGCCTCCCGGACCGCGGGGTGCTGGTACAGCACCTCCTCCACCTCCCGGGGGAAGACCTTCAGCCCGCCCACGTTGATCATCTCCTTCTTCCGGTCCACCACGTAGAAGAAGCCGTCCTCGTCCATGCGGGCCATGTCCCCTGTGCGCAGCCACCCGTCCCGCAGGACTTGCGCGGTCTCCTCCGGGCGGTTCAGGTAACCCCGCATCACCTGGGGCCCGCGGACCACTAGCTCGCCGACCTCCCCCGGCGCCAGCGGCGCCCCCGTCTCGGGGTCCACCACCCGGGCGTCCGTGTCCGGCACGGGGACCCCGATGCTGCCCGGCTTCCGCGTGCCGTACAGGGGATTGCAGTGGGTGACGGGGGACGCCTCGGTGAGCCCATAGCCCTCCACCAAGCGGCCGCCCGTGACCGCCTCCCACTGGCGCTGCACCTCCAGGGGCAGGCCCATGGCTCCGCTGATCCCCGCCCGCACCGACCGGAAGCTGACCCGGGGCAGTTCCGGGGTGTTCAGGAGGGCGATGTACATGGTGGGCACTCCGTGGAACAACGTGGGCCGGTGGCGCCGCACCGCCTCCAGCACCAGCTTGGGGTCGAACCGCGGGATGAGGACCAGGGTGGCTCCCATCCACAGGGAGAAGTTCAACACCGAGGTCATCCCGTAGCTGTGGAAGAAGGGCAGGACCGCCAGGGCTACCTCCTGCCCGGGCCGCAGATGGGGGTCCCAGGAAGCCGCCTGCAGGAGGTTCGCCACCAGGTTGCGGTGGGTGAGGACCGCGGCCTTGGGGACTCCCGTAGTGCCTCCGGTGTACAGGTACGCGGCGGGGTCCTCGGGGTCCACGGGGACGGGCTGCGGGTCTGCGGCCCGCAGGAGCTCCGAGAACCGCCGCACCCCCGGCTGGGGGCGCACCGCCACCCACTGCCCTTCCCGACGGGCCTTCAGGGGGTACAGCAGACGCGCCACCGGCCCCATGAACTCGTGGATGCCCGTCACCACCACCTCCCGCACCTTCGCCTGCTTGGCCGCACCTGCCACCCGGGGGTACAGCAAGGTCAGGGTGACGGCCACCTCCGCCCCGCTGTCCTGCAGCTGGCGGGCGATCTCCGGCTCTGTGTACAGCGGGTTGTGGGGGACCACCACGCCTCCGGCCCGCAGCACCCCGTAGTACGCGATCACGAACTGCGGGCAGTTGGGGAGGTGCAGGGAGACCGGCGTGCCCTTTCGAACCCCCAGCCCCTGCAACCCCGCGCAGAACCGGTCCACCAAGCCGTCCAGCTCCACGAAGGAGATGCGCCGCCCGAAGAACACCAGGGCCGGGCGGGTCCCGTACGTGCGGGCCGCCCGCCGGACCACTTGGTCGAGGGGCATCTCCGGGATCTCCAGGTGCGCGGGCACGCCCGGATCGTAGTGCCGCAACCACGGACGCTCGGGCAAGACCTCTGCCACCGTTTCACCCCCTCCCTGCCGTGCGCCCTGGGCGTCCCCCGGTGCGGACCGTGTGGAGGACCAGCCCCCGGGGAAGCGCGCGGCGACCTCGGGTGTCTACAGGGGGTACCCGCCCGCCTGCACCACCGCCTCCGCCACCGCGCGCTGCAGGGCCACCAGGTTCGGCGGCGTGTACCGCAGGAACCGCCGCAACCCCGCCAGCTCCGTCCGCAGGCTGTCGCCCTCGTCCACCGCCGCCAGGACCTGGCGGGCCGTGGCTTCCACCCGCGGCAACGCTTCGTACAGGTGCGCACGGGTCAGGGTCGCCAGCAGCGGCGCCTTGGAGTCCTGCCGCCGTGCCGCCTTCTGGGCCCGGAGCAAGGCGCTCTCCGCCGCGAACACCTCCGTGGCCAAGTCCGCGATCCAGCCCAGGACCTCCTGCAGGTGCTCCAGGCGATCCAGCTGCTTCTGCACCGCCACGCCGGCCACCAGCAACGTGGCCTTCCGCATCCCGTCCACCAACCGAGCCTCCTCCCCCAGGGGGTCGTCCGCGAGCTCCGCCTCCGGAGCAGGGCTGGTGAGCTCCCCCACCACCCGCTGGATGGCGCCCATGAGGTCCAGCCGGCCGCGGAGGGCACGCTTGGTGAGCATGTCCACGATGAGGAGCCGGTTGATCTCGTTGGTCCCTTCCCAGATGCGGTTGATGCGGGCGTCCCGGTACGCCCGGGCCGCGGGGTATTCCTCGATGTACCCGTAGCCACCGTAGATCTGCACCACCTCGTCCACCACGAAGTCCAGGACCTCCGTGGCGAACACCTTGTTCATGGAGGACTCGATGGCGTACTCTTCCAGGGCCCGTAGGACCTCTTGTCCCCCCCGGATGCCGCCCACCGCGGCCTCCACCAGACCCCCCGTCCGGTACACCATGCTCTCCACCGCGTACAGCCCCACCGCCATGCGGGCCAGCTTCTGGCGGATGAGCCCGAACTCCGCGATGGGTTTGCCGAACTGGTGGCGCTGGAGCGCGTACCCTACCGCGTGGCGCAGGGCCTTCTTCCCCCCACCCAGGCACGCCGCGCCGATCTTGAACCGGCCCAGGTTCAGGATGTTGAAGGCGATGCGGTGCCCCTTGCCCACCTCGCCCAGCAGGTTCTCCACGGGGACCTTGGCGTTCTCCAGGAACACGCTGCGGGTGCTGGAGCCCTTCACCCCCATCTTGTGCTCCTCGTCCCCCAGGCTCAGCCCTTCGGTGTCGCGGTCCACCAGGAAGGCGGTGAAGTGCTCCCCGTCCACCTTGGCGTACACGGTGAACACGTCCGCGAAGGCCGCGTTGGTGATGAACTGCTTCTGGCCCGACAGCAGGTAATACCTGCCGTCCGGGCTCAGGGTAGCCCGGGTCCGGATGGACAGGGCGTCGGAGCCCGCGGTGGGCTCCGTGAGGGCGTATGCCCCGATCTTCTCGCCCCGGGCCATGGCGGGCAGGTACCGCCGCTTCTGTTCCTCGTTGCCGAAGAAGGCCACGGGCAGCGTCCCGATCCCCACGTGGCCCCCGTAGCTGACGGAAAAAGACGAGCCCGACAGCTCCTCCGCCAGGACCAGGGAAGCGAGGCTGTCCATGCCGCCACCCCCGTACTCCTCCGGGAGGTCTGGGGCCAAGAACCCCATCTCCCCCAGCTTCCGGAGCAGGGTGCGGGTGAGCTCCCAGTCCTGCTTCTCCAGCTGGGCGTCGCGGGGCAGGACCTCCCGCTGCATGAAGTCCGCGGCCGCCTTCCGCACCAGGCGGTGGGACTCCTCCAGGTCCTCCGGGGTAAACACGTCCTCGGGGGCGGCCCTGTCCACCAGGAAGCCGCCTCCGGGAACCAGGGCCTTCTCTTTCGTCTCCATCGTGTCCTCCCTCCCTCTTGACTGTGGCCCCTGCGGTGCCACACCGACCGCGCCAAGGGGTTCTTGGGCCCCGGTGCGCAGGGCTTTCCGCGACTCGTTCCTAGGGCCGCTCGAACACGCCAGCTGCCCCCATCCCGCCTCCCACACACATGGTCACCACCCCGTACCGCGCCTGCCGCCGCCGCATCTCGTGCAGCAGGGTGGCGGTGAGCTTGGCACCGGTACAGCCCAAGGGATGGCCCAGGGCGATGGCTCCTCCGTTGGGGTTCACCCGCTCGGGGTCCAGCTCCAACCGCCGGATCACCGCCAGGGTCTGGCTGGCGAAGGCTTCGTTCAGCTCGATGAGGTCCACGTCCTGCAACCGGATGCCCGCCAGGCGCAGGGCCTTGGGCACAGCCTCCACGGGGCCCACGCCCATGATCTCCGGGGGCACCCCCGCCACCGCGAAGGACCGGAACACCCCCAAGGGCCGCAGCCCCAAGGCCTCCGCCTTCCGGCTGCTCATCACCACGCACGCGGCAGCGCCGTCGCTGGTCTGGGACGCGTTGCCCGCGGTGACGGTGCCGTCCTTGGCGAAGGCGGGCTTGAGCTTGGCCAGGGCCTCCAGGGAGGTGTCGAACCGCACCCCCTCGTCGACCTCGAACACCAACTCCCGGGCCCGGGGCGCGCCGCCGTCTTCCTCCCAGCGCCGGACCCGCACCGGCACGATCTCCTCCCGGAAGCGCCCCTCCCGGATGGCCGCGGCGGCCCGCTGGTGGCTGCGCAGTCCCCACCGATCCTGGTCTTCCCGTGAGACCTGGAACCGGCGTGCCACCACCTCCGCGGTGTTGCCCATAGACAGGTAGACGTCCGGCCAGGCCTCCACCAGGTCTGGGTGCGGTGCGAACTTCCACCCCGTCATGGGGATCAGGCTCATACTCTCCGTGCCGCCCGCCACCACCACCTCCGCCCAGCCCGCCAGGATCCGCTCCGCGGCCATGGCGATGGCCTGCAGCCCGGAGGCGCAAAAGCGGTTCACCGTGACCCCGGGCACGGAGTCCGGCAGGCCCGCCCGAAGAGCCGCCACCCGGGCCACGTTGAGCCCCTGCTCACCCTCGGGCATGGCACAGCCCAGGATCACGTCGTCCACCTCCCGGGGATCCAGGCCCGGGGTCCGCTCCACGGCTTGCCGGATCACCTGGGCCGCCAGCTCGTCCGGGCGCGCGTCCTTCAGGGCCCCCTTGGGAGCCTTCCCCACCGCGGACCGCACCGCGGTCACGATCACCGCTTCCCGCATGGCTGCGCCCGCCTCCCTTCCCGTCCGGTGTTGGCGCCCTCAGTTGCGCAGGGGCCTTCCCCGCTCCAGCATGTGCCGGATCCGCTCCTGGGTCCGGCGCTCGCCCAGCAAACTCAGGAAGGCCTCCCGCTCCAGATCCAAAAGGTGCTGCTCGTCCACACGGCTGCCCTCCGGCACGTCTCCCCCGGTCAGCACGTACGCCACCTTGCGGCCGATGTGCTCGTCGTACTCCGTGATGTGGCCGCCCGCCCGGAGGTTGTGGAGCCCCGCGTACAGAGCCGCCCGCACCCGCTCCCCGCCCACCCGCACGGGGCGGGGCAGGGGCGGCCGGTACCCGGTGCGTACCAAGGACAGGGCCACCTCCTTGGCGTCCGCCACCAGCCGGTCGGGGTTCAGGGTGATGCCGTCCCCGGGCCTCAAAAACCCCAGCTGGAAACACTCCTCCGCGGAGGTCGCCACCCGAGCGGTCGCCACCACCTCGAAGGCCCAGCGCAGGGCGGGGAACAGGTCCGCCGCCACCTCCTCCGGGAACCGCTGGGAAGCCCGCACCGCCAGCTCCTTCAGGCCCCCGCCCGCGGGCACGAGGCCCACCGCGGTCTCCACCAGCCCCATGTACGTCTCCATGGCCGCCTGAACCCGGCTTGCGTGCAGGACCAGCTCGCACCCTCCGCCCAGGGTGCGGCCGTGGGGCGCCACCACCACGGGCCTGGGCGAGTACTTGAGGGCCTGGTTCAGCTGCTGGAACGCCCGCACCGCTTGCTCCAGCTCCTCCCAGTTGCCCTCCTCGGCCTCCAGGAGGAGCAGGACCAAGTTGGCCCCCGCGGAGAAGTCGGGCCCCTGGTTGGCCACCACCGCCGCGTCGAAGTGGCGTTCCAGTTCCTGCAGGGCGCGGTACAGCATCCGGACGATGTCCTCGCCGATGGCGTTCATCTTGGTGTGGAACTCCACACACAGGACGCCGTCCCCCAGGTCCACCAGGCTGCAGCCCGTGTTCTGAGCCACCACCGCGCCCTGCGCCTTCCGTTCCTTGAGGACCACCACCCCCTCCGGCCACCGCACGGGGAGGTAGCCACGGTGGACGGGGTCGAACGCTTCCAGGGTGCCGTCCGTGCGGCGGTAGAAGGTGCCCCCGGCCTGCAGGACGTCCCGCACCACGGGCGGCAGGGCCACACCCTCCGCCTCCAGGCGCTCTGCCACCTCCCGCACGCCCAGGGCGTCCCACGTCTCGAAGGGTCCCATCTCCCACCCGAACCCCCAGCGCAGGGCCCGGTCCACGTTCACCACGTCGTCGGAGATCTCGGGGATCCTGCGGGCCGCGTACACCAGACCGCCGGACAGGACCTTCCACAGAAACCGGCTCGCCCGGTCCTGGGCGGCCAGCACTGCCTTCACCCGCCGGGCCCAGTCGTCCAGGTTGCGCACCGCCTCCACGCTGGCCAGCTGCGGGCGCTTCCGCGGCCGGTACTCCAGGCTCCGGTAGTCCAGGGTGAGGACCTCGCCGTCCGTGCGGCGGTAGAAGCCACCGCCCGCCTTGTCCCCCAGCCAGCCCCGGTCGAGCATGGCCTGTAGGAACTCGGGCAGACGGAAGACCTCCCGCTGCTCGTCGTCCACCAGCCGCTCGTAGGAATTCCGGGCCACGTGGGCCAGGACGTCCAGGCCCACCAGGTCCGCGGTACGGAAGGTGGCGCTGCGGGGACGGCCCAGGAAGGGGCCCGTGAGCTCGTCCACCTCCTCGATGGTGAGGTCTTCCTCCAGCATCACCCGGACCGTGTGAAGGAAGCCGAAGGTGGCGATGCGGTTAGCGATGAAGTTCGGGGTGTCCTTGCAGAACACCACCCCCTTCCCCAGGACGCGGGTGGCGACTTCCTCCACCCACCGCACCACCTCGGGGTCGGTGGCCGGGAGGGGGATGACTTCCAAGAGCCGCAGGTAGCGGGGCGGGTTGAAGAAGTGGGTGCCCAGGAAGTGACGGCGGAACTCCTCCGACCGCCCCTGGGCGATCTCCCGGACGGGCAGGCCGGAGGTGTTGGTGCTCACCACCACCCCGGGCTTCCAGAAGGCCTCCACCCGCTCCAGCAAGGCCTGCTTGACCCGCAGGTCCTCCACCACCGCCTCGATGACCCAGTCGCAGTCCGCGATCCGGTGCAGGTCGTCCTCGAGGTTGCCCACGGTGACCAGCTGCGCCCGCTCCGGTGCGGTGAAGGCCGCGGGCCGCATCTGCAGGGCGCGCTGCAGCCCCGCGCGGCTCAGGCGGTTGCGGACTTCGGGGTGCGCCAGGGTGAGCTCCCGGCGCCTCTCCTCCTCCGTCAGCTCCGCGGGGACGATGTCCAGGAGCAACACCGGCACGCCCGCGTTGGCCAGCAACGCTGCCAGCTGACAGCCCATGGTGCCCGCTCCCAGCACCGCGGCACGGCGGATCCTCCGGTACGGCACGCTACCCTCCTTGGCGCTCCCGGCCGCCTACCAGCCCCAGGAGGAACAGGTCGGCGAAGGCGCGGGCGAAGTCCTGGAACGAAAGGGGACCTTCAGGCCGGAACCACGTGGTGAACCAGTTGCACGCGCCCAGCAGGGCCAGCCCCACGGTCTTCGGGTCCAGCGGGCGGAACTCCCCACGTTGGACCCCTTCCGCCACGATGGCGCGGAACAACCCCTCGTACCGGTCCCGCAGGGCCAGCATCCGCTGCCGACGTGCCGGGGACAAGCTCTTCAGCTCCACGTGCAGCACCGTGAGCTCGTCCCGGTGGGCGGCCGCCACCGACAGGTGGGCTTCCACGGCCCGGCGGAGCTTTTCGGAGGCGGGAGCAGACGAAGCGGCCACGGGCTCCACCGCGTCCAGCAGGCGGCGCATGGCCCGGTCCATGATCTCCCACAGGAGATCCTCCTTGGCCTCGATGTAGTGGTACAGGCTGCCCCGCTGGACCCCGACCGCCTCCGCCAGGTCCTGCATGGAGGTGTCGTGGTATCCCTTCCTGCGGAACAACCGCACCGCCGCGGCCAGAAGCTCCTCATGCCTGGGACGGACCCCGGTCTCCCCCATGACGCCTACCAAACGTTTGGTAGCTCCAGTCTAGTCCCCGCCCAGACCTGGGTCAAGGGGACACGGAGGGCAGCAGCTGCAGGCGCGCCGTGGCGTGCCGGTCCACCGCCTGGCGGGACCACAGGAGGGGGTGGTAGCGGCCGGTGGCCCACAGGTCCACCAGGTCCGCTCGGTGGGGGTGCCCGGGGAGGGCTGACTGGCCGGTGGTGTGCACCCCCACGGACCGGTCGAAGTCCGAAAGGTCCACCACCATCCGCATGGAAGCTGCCACCGTCTGGGCGAAGGGCTGCAGCAGGGAGTAGGCTGCCTGGTTGACCGTCCAGCCGTCCCCCGGCGTGGGAAGCGGGCCCACGCTCAACCACCGCCCGAGGAGGGGCACGGGCGACAGGACGTGGGCGAAGTGCACCCGGTGCAGGGCTCCCCACGTCCACCGGGACCGGTCCCGCCCCAGCCGGCCCTTCAGGTCGGCTACGGCCCGCTCCAGAATGCGGGCGGCGGCCCGGTCACGGCCTCCCGGACCCCACCACGGGTCCTGGGGACGGTCCCACAGGTGCAGCAGCGCCGCCATGGCGAAGGGCCTGCGGGCGTACCGCTCCCACAGGGCCTCGCCCAGGCGGGGGCGGAACAACTCCTCCGCGGCCCGCACCAGGAAGGCCTCGTACACCGCTGCCGCCCGGCTGTCCACGGCAAGCCGGCCGTCCCACGCCGCCAGGTCCTCCTGCACCGCCCGCACCGCCTCCCCGGAAGCTTCCACCCGGGCCAGGACCGGCGCGATGCGCCGGGCCGCCACAGACACGTGGTCGAACTGGAGGCGTTCCAAGTCCTCCCGGGTGTGGCGGGGGCGCGAGCGCAGCACCTCCGCGATCCGCTTGGCCCGGAGCCCCTCCGCCCACTCGGTCCCCAGGTGGTACGGGAAATCTCGGGGCACGATCCGGTTGTTGGCGCTGGCGATCCAGCCCCTGGCGGGGTTGAACGCCGTGGGCAGGGCGTCGTAGGGAATCCACCCCACCCACTCGTACTCGCCCGTCCATCCGGGCACGGGCCGGGTCCCGTCTCCCTTGGCTCGCACGGGGATCAACCCGGGGAGTTGGTAGCCGATGTTCCCTTGCCGGTCTGCGTACACGAAGTTCTGGGCCGGCACCTGGAAGAACCGCAGAGCCTCCCGGAACTCCCGCCAGTCCCGGGCCCGGTTGATCCGCAGCACCCCTTCCGCCACCGTGGTGGGCAGCAGGGCGGTCCACCGCAGGGCCACCACCTCCCGCAGCCCTTCCACCGCGCCGTTCAGGATGGGCCCGTGGTGGGTGCTGCGGACCACCCAGCGCACGGGCTCCCTGCGCCCACGCACCCGGATCTCCTCGGTGCGCACCTGTACGGGAAGCCAGCGGCCCCGGAACAGGTAACGGGAGGGGTCCTGGGGGTGCAGGCGCTCCACGAACAGGTCCTGCACGTCGGGGTTGGCGTTGGTCACGCCCCACGCGAGGAAGGCGTTGTGGCCCACCACCACCCCGGGTACGCCGGGGAAGGTGAAGCCTGCCACCCGGTACCGGCCGCCCTCCAGGTGCATGGTGTACCAGACGGACGGGAAGCTCACCCGCAGGTGAGGATCGTTGGCCAGGTAGGGTTTGCCCGTGTCGGTGAGCCGGCCCGCCAGCACCCAGTTGTTGCTGCCCACGAGCCCACCTCCCGCGGCGGTACCCGGTGCTGCCCGTCTTCCCGCGAACTCCGGGAGGACCGTGGGTGCGTCGGGGAGCTCCCCGGGGAGCAGGCGCGCCGCCCCTTCAGGTCCCAAAACCCGCTCCAGGTCCGCCCGGAGCAGCTCCGTCTGCCAGTTGCCCCCCAGCTCGTAGGCCATGAGCTTCCCGAAGCCCAAGCTGTCCACGGGCGTCCACGGCTCCGGGGTGACCCGGAGCAGGAGAAACTCCAGGGGCAACCGGCCCCGGTGCTGGCGCAGGAAGGCGTTTACCCCTTCCGCGTACGCCCGCAGGGCGGACCGGGTCTCCTCGGACAACAGGGCCCACTCCCGCTGCGCGGCTTGCCGCAGCCCCAGGGTGCGGAGGAACCGGTCCGTGGCCAGCGTCCTGTCGCCGAAGACCTCCGACAGCCGGCCCGCGGCAGTGCGCCGGTTCAGCTCCATCTGCCACAGCCGGTCCTGGGCGTGCACGTAGCCCTGAGCGAAGAACAGGTCGTGCTCGGTGCGGGCGTAGACGTGGGGCACGCCCCAACGGTCCCGCACCACCTCCACCGGTTGGTGCAGCCCTCCCACCCGGAGCTCGCCCGTCACCTGCGGGAAGGCGCGGCGCACCACGTACACCCCACCGCCTGCCGCCACCACCAGCAAGCCCGCCGCGAGGGCGGCAAGGACTTTCCCCAGACGCCTCACAGCCAGGTCCCCATGGGCTGCACCCGGACGTGGGCCTCCTCCAAGGCGGCCCGCACCGCGGCCGCCAGGGCCGCGGCGCCCGGGGTGTCCCCGTGGATGCACAAGGTGTCTGCCTCCACCACCACCTGGCCGCCGTCCACGGTCTCGATGGGCTCCCCGTGGGCGATGCGCACCGCGCGGGAAGCCACCTCGAAGGGCTCGGTGAGCACCGCCCCGGGCTGGTCCCGGGGTACCAGGCTCCCGTCGGTTCGGTAACCGCGGTCGCAGAAGGCCTCCCGGGCCACCCGCAGGCCCGCGGCCCGCGCCACCCGCTCACTCACCGACCCGCTCAACACCACCAACAGGGCGTCCGGCCAGGCCCGCCGCACCGCCTCCGCCACCGCCGCCGCCACCGCCTCGTCCCGGGCGGCCACGTTGTACAGGGCGCCGTGGGGCTTCACGTGCTGGAGCCGCGCTCCCTCCGCCCGCGCCACGGCCTCCAACGCCCCCACCTGGGCCACCACGAAGGCGTACACCTCGTCCGGCGTCAGGGGAAGGGGACGGCGTCCGAACCCCCAGAGGTCGGGGTACCCGGGGTGGGCGCCCACGGCCACGCCCCGCTCCAGGCACAGCTGCACCGTCCTGCGCATCACGAGAGGGTCCCCCGCGTGCATCCCGCACGCCACGTTGGCGGAGGTCACGTACCCCAAGACTGCCTCGTCCTCGCCCATTCGGTAAGGCCCGAAGGACTCGCCCAGGTCGCAGTTCAGGTCCAGGTACCGCACCGGCCACCTCCCGCTTGCCAAGCCCAGCAGGCCTCGCGAAGATACCCCTAAGATGCGTTCGCGCATCGGCCGCAGGATCCTGGCGGGATACCTGGCGATCTCCCTCCTCCTGGCGGTCCTGCTGGGGGCCGCGGCCTCCGCGGCCGCGTGGATCGCACAGATCACGCGCCGCGTGGACCAAGCCAGCCGCACCGCCGGCCAAGCGCTCACCGCCCTCAGCCTGGTAGAGCGCCGGCTGTTCCTGCTGCTCCTGCAGGCCGCCGACCCTGAGCTCGGAGCCGAGGGAGAGCGACAGATTTTGGACCCGGTCCTGACGTCCCACCTGGCCCGCCTGGGCGAGGAGGGGCCCCCGCAGCCAGACAGCCCGGCGAAATCCGAGCTGCTCTCCGCCGCCCGCGCATACGACGAGGCCGCCCGCGGGTTCCTCCGCAGGCCACCCGGGGACCGCCTCCAGGGGCTGTCCCAACTCCTCGCGCGCCACGAGCAGCTCCGGCAGCGCCTGGAGGAGACAAGAAGGCGGGCGCGGGCCGCCGCGGGGACGGGAGCGGCCCAGCTGGAGGCGTTGCAGGGCGCGGGCTGGCTTCCTGCCTTCTTGCGCAACCTCGCCCGGAACAGCCAGCGGGCCCGGCACCTCAGTCAAGCGGTGCTGGCTACCCTGGAGCTGGAGTCAGGCCTGTGGAGGAGGCTGTCCGCAGCGCTGGCGGCCAGTCTGGACCCAGGACGCCCCGAGCCCGCGGGAAGCCCGGCGCAGGACCTGCGTCTGCTGGAGCAGGCCGCGCAACTGGCGGCGGTGCCCGAGGTACTCGCCCTGACCGCCGCCCTCCGGGACCGACTCCGGCCCCTGGAGGGCCTCGCCCACCGCACCCGGAGCTCCCGTGCCCTCCGCGCCCTCCGACAGGAAGCGGCCCAGGTAACCCAGCAGCTGGAGGCCTTGCGGGCGCTCGTGGAAGTGGAGCGGGACCGAGCCCTGGCGGAGGTCCGCCTGGTCCAGGACTCCGTGGTGTCCTTCGTGCAGGCCTTTTCCGCCGCCGCGGTGGCGGCCCTGCTGGTGGGGTTCGTGGGCCTCGTCTTCCTGACCCGCGCCATGACGGCCTCTTGGGAAACCCTCCGGGAGGCCATGGACCGGGTGCGGGAGGGGCGCCTGGACGTTCGCGTGCAGGTGGGACCCCGGCGGGACGAGATCGCGGACATGGCCCGGGTGTTCAACCGCATGGTGGCCGAGCTGCAGGACTCCCGGGAAAGGCTCCAGGCGTACCAGGGCGAGCTCCAGCGGGTGGTTCAGGAGCGCACCCGGGCCCTGGAGGAGGCTCAAGCGCAGCTTCTGCAGGCGGAGAAGCTGTCCGCGGTGGGCGAGCTGGTGGCAGGGGTGGCCCACGAGCTCAACAACCCCCTGACCTCCGTCCTCGGCTACGGGCAGCTCCTGGAGTCCGACCCGGCTCTCCCCGAGGAACTCCGGGGCTACGCGGAGATCGTGGTCCGGGAAGCAGACCGCGCCCGCCACATCGTGCAGAGCCTGCTGACCTTCGCCCGTCCGCAACCGGTGGAGCGGGAGGTCGTGGACCTCAACGGGCTGGTGCAGCGGACCCTGGAAGCTTGCCGGTGGGACGCCGGCCGCATCCAGGTCACCGTACGCCTGCACCCGGAACCCCTGTGGGTGCGGGGGAATCCCGTGCAGCTGCAGCAGGTGTTCACCAACATCGTCCAGAACGCCCTGCAGGCCATGCGGGAGGGCCCGGGACAGCTGGTGGTGACCGCGCAGCGGGCGGGTGACCAGGCGGTGGTGGAGTTCGCGGACACGGGCCCCGGGATCGCCCCGGAGCACCTGAACCGCGTCTTCGACCCCTTCTTCACCACCAAGAAGCTGGGGGAGGGTACCGGACTGGGACTGTCCATCGCCTACGGCATCGTCCGGGACCACGGCGGGGTGATCCGCGTCCGGAACCGGCCCGAGGGGGGAGCGTGCTTCGCCGTGGACCTGCCCCTGTGCGAGCCTCCGGCCCTCACCGACGCCCGTCCCGGACCACCACCTGAACCCCCGCCGGGTCCTGCACCGTGACCTCCCCGGGCCTCGCTTGGTGCGGTATCCCCAGGGCGGAAAGGTGTCGGGCCAAAGAGTCTGCGGTACCGGCAGGCACCGCCCACCCGTACCGCACCAGCCCCGTGCTCCCCTCGGGGGCCTGTCGGCGCGTGCCCCACACGTTGGCCCCCACGTGGTGGTGGTACCCGCCCGCGGCGAAAAACAAGGCCCCAGGATAGCTTCGCTGGGTCACCCCCAGCCCCAGGGCTCCCGCGTAAAAGGCCTCCGCGGCCTCCAGGTCTGCCACGGAAAGGTGCACGTGTCCCAGGCGGGTGTCCGGGTGCAAGGGCGCCGCGGCCCGGGCCTCCCGCAGCAACCCTCCCACGTCCAGGGCCTTGGTCACCATGCGCAGTTCCGAGCCCCTCCGCGGCCAGAGGTCCGAGGGCCGATCCCGGTACAGCTCCAGCCCGTTCCCCTCAGGGTCGCTCAGGTAGAAGGCCTCCGACACCCCGTGGTCGCTCGCACCCTCCAAAGGCCACTCCGCCTCCATCAGGCGCCTGACCACCTGCGCCAGGGAGGCTCGGTCGGGCAGAAGCAGGGCGAAGTGGTACAGGCCCACGGACCCCTGGGGGCGGACGGGTGCATCGGGAGCGTGTTCCAGCTCCAAGGTGAACCCACCGCCCGCGGGGCGCAGGACGACTACCGGGCCGGACTCCTCCTGGAGGGCAAGCCCCAGAAGGCCCGCGTAAAAATCCACCGCCCGGCTGCGGTCCCGCACCCGGAGCCTCAGGTCCACCAGCCGCGCACCCTCGGGCATCCGAAACACACCCTCACCCCCGGACGGGGATCGTGGCGAGGAAGGTCCGCAGGCAGTCCCGGAACAACCTCCTCCGCTCCAGGAACACCATGTGCCCCGCCTCCGGGACAACGACCAAGGTGGAGCCTGCAATCCCGCGGTGCAGCTCCTCGGAAAGGGCAGGCGGGGTCATCACGTCCTGTTCCCCGCACACCACCAGGGTAGGAAGCTGCACCTCCCGCAGCCGGGCACCCGCCTCGTAGGCGTCACACGCCTCCAGGTCGCGGCGCAGGAGGTCCGGGCCCATGGCGCGGGCGACCTCGCAGACCTTCGCCTTCACCCGCGCAGGCGCGTGGGCGCCGAAGCAAAGCTGCAGGAAACGGTCCAGGGTGGTCTCGGGACGCTCCACCAGTCCGCGGAGGAACTTGGGGTTCACGGAAAGGCGCGGCCCCGTCGCCACCAGGACCAGCCCGCAAAAGACCTCCGGGCTGGTGAGGACGGCCTGCAGGGCCACCGCCCCTCCCATGGAGTGACCCACCACCACCGGAGGGGCCAGGCCCGAGGAACGCACGTGATCGGCCAGCCACACCGCGTACGCCTCCACGGTGTCCAGGGGCTGGCCGTGCGGGTGGCCCGGCAGGTCGGGGGCGGCGCTGCGGGGGAAGTCGAGGAGCTGGCTCTGCCAGATGGCGCCGCGGGAGGCGGCGCCGTGCACGAACAGCAGGAAGTGACTCACCCCCCCGCGTCCGCCAGGCCGAGCAGAAACGGGTTGCTGGTCCGCTCCCGGCCCACCGTGGTGGGCGGGCCGTGGCCCGGATACAGCACGGTGTCGTCGGGCAAGGTGAGGATCTTGGTCCGGAGGGTCTGTTCCAGGGTCTGCCAGTCGCCCCCCGGCAGGTCCGTCCTCCCCACGCTGCCCGCGAACACCACGTCTCCCACAAAGGCAAGTCCGTCCCCCACCAGGATCACGTGGCCGGGGGTGTGCCCCGGAGCGTGCACCACCCGGAGCGCCAAGTCCCCCGCCCGCAACAGGTCACCGTCCCGCAACAACCCGTCTGGTTCGGGCGGCGGGTCGATGTACACGCCCATGAGCTGGGCGCGGGTGGCCGCGGCCCGCAGGTCCTCCACTTCCCCTTCCGGGACGAGGAAGGGGGCTCCGGTGAGCTCCCGCAAGACCCGCACCGCGCCCACGTGGTCCCAGTGCGCGTGTGTGATGACCAGGGCCTCCACGGACAACCCGTGGTGCCGCAGCACCTCCTCGATCACCGCGGGGTCTTCCCCGGGGTCGATGACCCACCCTCTGCGGGCGTCCCCGTCTCCGTACACGTAGCAGTTGGTCCCGATGGGTCCCGTGGGGATCTGCTCCAGGATGGGGAGGGCCTTCACGGCTTCAGCACCTGCTGGAACCGCGGCACCCCCCGCGCGGCCAGGTCGACCCGCTCCTGGACGGGCACGAACTGCTCTAGGTACTGCCGCGCCCGCGCCATGGGTTCCCGCATCTGCTCCTCCCACGTCTCTGACTCGACCCAGGCCGCGGGCATGGCGATGAGGGTGTGGGCCTGTTGCAGGCGCAGCACGTACTCGTAGCAGGCGAAAGGCTCCGCCCGGTAAGTGACGGTGCGCGGGTCCAGGACGAGACCCGCGCGCCGCGCGGCTTCCTGCAGCCGCCGGGCGGCCTCCGCCAGACCACCCCGAAACTCGCTGCGCGGTTGTTGGGGGCCCCGGTCCCCTCCGACCGGTGGCGTTTCGGGACGGGCTGGCCCCAGGACCCGAGGGCTCATGCCACCTTCACCCGGGCCAACAGGTCCAGCAGGGCGCGGCAGAAGGCGGGCAGGTCGGAGGGCATCCGGGAGGACACCAGGTTCCCGTCCACCACCACCTCCTGGTCCACCCACCGAGCTCCCGCGTTCACCAAGTCGTCCCGGATGGAGGGGAAGCTGGTGACCGTCCGCCCGCGCACGATGCCCGCGGAGGCCGGCACCCACCCCGCGTGGCAGATGAAGGCCACGGGTTTCCCCGCCTCGTGGACGGCCCGCACGAACTCCACCATGGCCCGGTGCCGGCGCATGCGGTCCGGGGCGTAGCCCCCGGGAATCACCACCGCGTCGAACTCCTCCGCCTTCGCGTCCTCCATCCCCACGTCCGCCTTCACCGGGTAGCCGTTCTTACTCTTGTACACCTCCCCTGCCTTGGGACCCACCACCCGGACCTCCGCGCCCGCCTCCCGCAGGCGCAGGACCGGGTACCAAAGCTCCAGGTCCTCGTACAGGTCCTCCGCCAACACCGCCACGCGTACTCCGGCGAGCTCCACCGTGCCACCTCCCACTTTGAAGGCTCCGGCTCCCAGTATACCGCGAGGGATCCGGGCCCTCCGGGCAGAACCCAAGAGGCCGTGCGGGACCAGACCTCCGGCTACGTCCTGGTCCTGGCTGCCGCGGTGCTGTGGGGCAGCCTCGGGGTGGCGGTGCGCTTCACCACCGCCGCGGGCGTGGGGGTCTTCGAGGCGTCCGTGTGGCGGGCCGGCCTGGCTTTCCTGGGAGCCCTGTCCGCGGCCCTGGTCACGGAGCCGCGGGCCCTGGCGGTGCGGGCCCGCGACCTCGGCCTGTTCGCCGCCTACGGCTTCGTCAGCATCGCCCTGTTCTTCCTGGCGTACTTCACCGCCATCGAGCGCACCACGGTGGCGACCGCCGCGGTCCTGCTGTACACCGCACCCGCGTGGGTCACGGGCCTCAGCGCGGTCCTGTTCGGGGAGGAGCTGTCGCCCGCAAAGGGGGCGAGCCTGCTGCTGGCGTTCGTGGGTTGCGCCCTTGTGGTGCGCGCGTACGAGCCCACTGGCCTGCGCGGGGACTGGCTCGGGGTGACCGCGGGGCTGGCTTCGGGCTTGACCTACGGCCTGTACAGCATCTTCGGAAAGCTGGCCCTCCGCAGGTACCCGCCCCTGCTGGTCCTGGTGTACGCGCTCGGGTTTGGCACCGTGTTCTTGGCCCTCCTGGGGCTGGCCGCGGGCTTACCGCCCCGACGGTTCCTGCCCTCCTCCGTGGCCCCGGCCATGGGTTCCCTCCTGTACCTGGGGCTGGTCACCACCCTCGCGGCCCAGTGGCTGTACGTGGCGGGCCTCCGCAGGGTCCAGGCGAGCCGTGCCAGCATCGTGGCCACCGCGGAACCCGTGGTGGCCGCGGTCTTGGGCTATGTGGTGTTCGGGGAGACCTTGGAACCCCTCCAGCTGGCAGGCGGGGTGTTGGTCCTGGCCGCGGCCCTCACCGCCCAGGCCAGCCGCTGAGGACGCAGGCCTTCAGCCGAGCCGGACGCCGGCCCGCGCCGCCGCAGCCACGTGGGCCGCCTGCTCCCAGCGGTCGTCCAGGGGCTGCAAGGCCACGGGCCCGTGGCGGCGTCGCAGGGCCAGGGCCAGGAGGAAGTCCGCAAAGCGGGGGTTCTTGGGCAGGATTGGCCCGTGGAGGTACGTTCCGAACACCGTCCCGGCCCACGCTCCCTCTGTACCGTCCTCTCCGTTGTTGCCGTAGCCCACCCGCACCCGCGCTAGGGGGCGGGCCTGTGCGCCGAGCCGGGTCCGGCCTCCGTGGTTCTCAAACCCCACCAGGCTGCCCACCTCGGGCAGGGTGCAGGTGGCCACCACGTTGCCCACCAGCCGGCGCGCGCCGTGGCCGGGGTGCTCGGTGACCACGTCCAGAAGCCCCAGACCTGCCAGTTCACGGCCGTCCGCGGCGCGGTAGAGGTGCCCCAGCAACTGGTAGCCTCCGCACACCGCCAGGACCACGGCCCCGCGGGCCACCGCGGAACGCAGAGCTTCCCCCCACCGGTGGAGGGCCTGCGCCACCAGCACCTGCTGCCGGTCTTCCCCGCCCCCCAGGAGGAACAGGTCCGCGTCCGGAGGCAGGCGGTCTATGAGCCGCACCTGCGTGACCCGCACCGAGATCCCGCGCCGTTGCGCCCGCTCCCGCAAGGCGACCAGGTTGCCTCGGTCGCCGTACAGGTTCAGCAGGTCGGGGTACAGGTGCACCAGGTGGAGATCCACCCTCAGTCCTCCCAGAAGGGCGCCACGGCTCCCGCACGCGCGAGGATCCTCCGCAGCTCCAGCATGGCGGTGTAGGTGGGTAGGCAGAAGAGCACCTCCCCCGGCGGGGTGGACTCCCGGGCCCTGCGCAGGGCCCGGACCAGGTCCTTCTCCACGGTGGTCTTGTCCTCCGGCCAGCCCGCGTACTTGAGCCGCAGCGCCATGTCCTCCGCCCGGATCCCGCTGACGGTGATGTGGGCGTCCAGGCCCCGCAGCTGCTCAAACTCCACGTCCCACAGCCACGACACGTCCCGGCCGTCCGCGGTGCGGTCGTGGATGGCCAGGAGCAGCGCACGGGGCCTTTCGGGGACCACCAGCCGCAGCACCTCGTTGAACCCCGCGGGATTCTTCACCAGGAGGATCTGGAGGGTGACCCCTCCCCAGGCCAGCCGCTCGCCCCTGCCGAAGGCCGGGGCCACGGACTCTGTGGCCTGCCGGACCACGTCCCCCGACAGCCCCAGGCACCGGGCCGCGGCCGCGGCCGCGAGGACGTTGTACACGTTGTACAGGCCGGGCAGGCGGCTGCGCAAGGCAAGCCGTTCCCCGCCCCAGGCCAACTCCACTTCGAACCCGGACGTGCCCCGGACGGTGACCCGCTCCGCCCGCACCTCGGGCACCGGACGGCTCCACCCGCAGGACGGGCACCCGTAGTGGCCCGCGTGGGACAAGAACACCACCTCGTACCGGTAGGCGACCCCGCACCGGTAGCAGTACCGGACGTCCGCCGCTTCCTCCAGGGCGCTACGGCCTGCGGAGGGGTCCTGGATCCCGAAGGCTACCCGCCTGCCCGCGGCCTGCGCCACGTCTGCCACCTGGGGGTCGTCCGCGTTGTAGCACACCACGGCGGACGGCAGCCTCCCCAGGGTCCGGCGCCAGCCCTCCGCCACCCGCTCCAGCTCCGCGTACCGGTCCAGCTGGTCCCGGAACAGGTTGGTGAGGACCACCACCCGGGGCCGCAGGGCGTCCGCCACCGTGGGCAGGGTGGCTTCGTCCACCTCGAACACCCCCGCGCGGCGGCACGGCCGCCCCCGGACGTCGCTGGCCAACACCAGGGAAGCCACCAGCCCCGCCTGGAGGTTGGCGCCGGCCCGGTTGTGCACCGCGGGGACCCCACCCGTCTCCAGCATCCGAGCCAGCAGGCGGGCGGTGGTGGTCTTCCCGTTGGTGCCGCTCACCACCACCACCTGCTCCAGGCCGGCCGCCAGGTGCTCCAGGACCGGAGGGAAGATCCACCGCGCCACCCGGCCGGGTAGGACCGTGCCTCCTCCTAGCCCCAGGAGGCGGCTGGCATAGGCCACCGCCTTCCCCGCCGCCACGGCACCCGTCAGTCTCAGGGACACGGCAAGGCCATGGTACACCTGGCACGGGGAGGCCGCCGTCTGCGACCGTGTCCCGCAAAGACCCCTCGAACCAACCGAGTTCAGAAGTACCGGCGGGCTCCCAAGTAGCGGCGGTGGTAGTAGGGCTTGCTCAACGGGTCTATCCGCACCCCACCCCCGGCGGAGGAAGCGTGGACGAAGCTTCCTCCCCCGACGTAGATCCCTGCGTGGGACGGGCCGGGTGCGTACGTGGTGAAGAACACCAAGTCCCCCGGCTGCAGCTGCTCGCGTGGTACCGGTCGGCCCCCTTGGAACATCTCAAAGGACGTCCGCGGCAAGGAGATCCCCACCCGGCTGAACACGGCGTACAGGAAGCCGGAGCAGTCGAAGCCCCCGGGGCCTGTACCCCCCCACCGGTAGGGCGTTCCCAGGAAGCGGCGGGCCAGGCTCACCACGGCTAAGCCCCGGGACGCCCCGGACCCCAACCGCAGCCGCGGGGGGTCCGCGGGGTCGCCCGGCACGCGCAGCACCTGACCCAGCCGCAGGGTGTCCTCCTCGGCCATCCCGTTGGCACGGGCGATGGCCGCAGGAGTGGTCCCGTACCGGCGGGCCAGGCTCCACAGGGTGTCCCCCTTCTGAACCACGTGGGTCCGCCCGGTAGCCTGCCCAACCTCCCCGGAGGCGTCCGGCAGTCGGAGGCGCTGGCCTACCTGGAGCCGGTGGGGGTCCTGCAGTCCGTTGAGCTGCACCAGCACGTCCACGGAGGTGCCGTGGCGCCGTGCGACGGAGTACAGGGTGTCGCCAGGCTGTACCACGTACTCCCGGGATTGCGCGTGGGCCGCGGCCGCGAGGGACAGGAGGGCGAGCACCCCCACGGCCCGCAGGACCGTTCCCATGTGCTCCTCCCACGGCCGGCGATTTTTGAGCACCCCGGTCCCCTCCGCCTTAGCGGGACACGCTCCAGCGGCTGTTCATTAAGCAGTAGGTACCCAGAATCCTGCCCGGATAGACCCGTGCCTAGGTGCGAACCTGTGTACGCTCCAGAAGGAGAAGCCCCGGAGGCCACCAAAACCCCACACCGTGGACTTCTCGGGCAGGGTGGTGCTGGTCACCGGCGCCAGCAGCGGCATCGGTGAAGCGTGCGCACAGGCCTTTGCAGCCCGTGGCGCTGCGGTGGCGGTGCACTACCGGGCCAACGCCGCCGGGGCGCAGCGAGTGGTGGAGGGCATCCGCCAGCGGGGAGGGCAGGCCGTGGCCTTGCAGGCGGACCTGCGGGAGGTGACGGCCTGCGAGGAGTTGCTCCGCCTCACCGTGCAGGCCTTGGGCCGGCTGGACGTGCTGGTCAACAACGCGGGGGTGGTGGAGCGCTCCGGCCTGTGGGACATCACGGAGGCCCTGTGGGACGAGCAGATGGCGGTGCACGTGAAGGCCCCCTTTTTCCTGAGCCGGGCCGCAGCCCGCGTGCTCCCGGAGGGCGGGGCCATCGTAAACGTCGCCTCCATGCGGGGCCTCGTCGCGGGGCCGGGCGCGCCCCACTATGCGGTCAGCAAGGCGGCAGTGCTCATGCTCACCCGCTGCCTCGCCCACGCCCTGGCCCCGAAGATCCGGGTGAACGCGGTGGCACCCGGCTACACGGACACCCGGGTGCACGCCACCCGCAGCCCGGAGGACCGCCGGCGCATCGAGGGGGAGATCCCCGTGGGCCGGTTTGCCACTCCCCAGGAGGTGGCGGAAGCGGTGGTGTTCCTGGCCTCGGAGGAAGCCCGCTACGTCACCGGCCAGACCCTGGTGGTGGCCGGCGGCCTCGCCCTGTGACCCTGCCCGGAGGAAGACCCTTCGAGCAGGGCCCTGGGCCCCCAGGGTCGGGCAGGGCCTGGGGGGCGGGCCCTAGTGCAAAGACTTCCGGAAGTCCGCGGGCTTGACGGTGTCCAGAAAGCGGCGCCACTCCTCCATCTCCTCGTCGTCCGTCCCCTTGAGAGGGATGGCGTGGGCCGCCACCTTCTCGTCCACGAAGATGGGAGCCTGCATGCGCAGGGCCAGGGCGATGGCGTCGCTGGGCCGGGAGTCGATGGTGTGCTCCTGGCCCTCCCGCTTCAGGTGGATCTCCGCGTAGTAGGTCTGGTCCCGGACGTCGCTCACCACGATGCGGGTCAGGGACACCGACATCTCCTGCAAGATGGACCGCAGCAGGTCGTGGGTCATGGGCCGAGGCGGAGTCACCCCCTGCAGCTGCAGGGCGATGGCCTGGGCTTCCGCGGCCCCGACCCAGATGGGCAAGGCCATCCGCTCCTCGGTGTCCGTGAGCAGCACCACAGGGTTCATGTGCTGGTCCATCGCCACGCCCTTCACCTTCATCCGGATCACGGCGATACCCCCTTTTGCGCCGCTCCCCACCCGGCGCCCGCCAGCTGCGCCGTGGCCGTGGACTTCGGCCCCATTATAGCACCCCCTCCCCGTCAAGCCGTGGACAGCCCCCGGCGGTCGTAGGTGTACAGCTTGCCGTTGGCCCGCAGCCGGACGGGGTGCCTCCACAGACGGTGCACCGCCTTCAGGTACAGGGCGATGCGCCGGGGATCCAGCTTCCGCCCCTCCTCCACGTGCACCAGGACCAAGTCCCGGGGGTGGTCGGGGTCCTCCACCTCCACCCGGGGCTCCCCCCGGTACAGCTTCTGCTCGATGAGCATCTCCTTCACCGCGTCCACCTGGGTGTTGCGGCTCCGGTCCCGGGGGTCGTACACGAACAGGTCGAGCCGGTCTACCAGGTCCTGGGTCAGGGTCTCGTCGATGAGCCGCACGTCCTCGTAGTACCGCCGCGCCTCCAGGGCACCTTCGAACCCGCTGCGCCGCCGGATGGCCCCGAACAGGGCGTAACCCAGGGTGTAGGGGGTGGGCCGGGCGCACAGGTGGACGCACACCTCCGCCCACTCCCGGGCGCTCAGCAGCTCCCGGAGCAGGGTGGCCTCCACGAAGGTGGCCCAGCCCTCGTTGGTGATGTGGGTCCGCTGGATGAGGTCGAAGTACTCGGCTTCTTCCCGGACGGCCTGCAGCACCTCCCGCTCGTAGGGCTCCAGGGGTGCGTGCTCCTCCAGGAAGTACACCAACCGCCGGCGCCGCCGCCCGGGGTCCCGCTCGAAGGCGTTCACGGTGCTGGCCACCGTCAGGCAGCTGTCCAGGAGCTGCTCGATCGTCTCCCGCCCGTACTGGGCCTCGTACTCCCGGAAGGTCCGGGCGTGCCGCTCCGCCTCGTTGAGCATGTTCTTGTTGGACTTCCGGAACCAGTGGTTGTTGGCGAAGAAGTCCGCGTGCCCGTACACGTGGGCGATCACCAGGACATTCTGCAGGTAGGTGTTAGACCGCCGGAGGAAGGCGTAGGCGGGCCGGCTGTTCAGGACCAGCTCCAGGATGCTCAGGAGGGACTTGTCCTGCTGGAGGCGGAGCTCCTTGTACGTACCCCCCCAGTACCAGTGCACGAACCGGTTGGGCAGGCCCATGCTGGCCACCTCGGCGATCTCCTCCACCTCGCTCATCCGGAAGACCACCGGGTCCCACCGGAGGCCCAGTTCCCGGGCTAACTCCTCCACCCGCGCGATGACCGCCTCGTACTCCCGCACGTCGCCTTGCCTCCCCCGTCCACCCGGGCCAGGAACTGGCGCAGCGCTTCCCGGACGGAGTCCAGGTCCACCAGGTTGGCGAAGGTGGCGTTGGGCCGCTTGCGCGCCACCTCCTGTACGTACTCGCTGAACCCCCCCACCCCCCGGCTGCCGGGGTTCACGTGCCCGTAACACACCAGGTCGAACCGGTCCAGGGCCTCCTCGTACTTGCGCTTGGCCAGCTCGAAGTCCCCGCTGCTGGTCTCCCCGTCCGTGAACAGGAACAGGTAGGTGTCGTACTCCGACACCCCCTCCAGCATCTCCATGGCCTTCTCGAACCCCGCGGAGATGTGCGTGCCCCCGCTGGACTCCACGGAGAAGAACTCCTCCCGGGTCTTCTCCTCCGCCACGTCCTGGAACACCACGTACCGGCGGAGGTTGGTGGGGTAGCGCCGCTCCAGGGCGTACCACAGGAGGAAGATGGTCTTCCGCACCAAGGCCAGGTAGTCCCCCCGCATGGACCCCGAGATGTCCAGGACGTACACCTCCAGGGACCGGTGGTTGCGGGAGGCGGAGGGGTCTTCCACGAAGTACCACCCGTCCTGGCGGAGGTCCACATCGAAGTCCAGGACTCCCCGCTCCCGCACGTTTCGCAGCAGGCTGGCCACCAGGGTCTCCTCCAGGTTCAGGTCCGCGGCCAGCCCCATGCGGTCCAGGTCGTCTAGCTCCGGGAACTCCTCCGTCTCCACCTCCCCGCCCCGGGGAAGGTGCTGCAGGGAGGGCAGCTCCAGCTCCTCCACCAGCACTTCCTGGGCCAGGCGCACGAACTCCTCGAAGTCCAGCTCCACCCGCACCTCCGGCCCGTGGTGGTCCCCTCCCAGCATCCCCCCCACGGGCTGAACCCCTTCCTCTCCCCCGCCCCCGCCTCCTCCGGCCCCCGCCCCCTGGGCCAGGTACGCCTCCTCGTCCCCGTACCGCAGGGTGGGCAGGTCCAAGGTGGTGAGCTGGGTCTTCACCTTGCCGTCCACCACCAGCTCCTTCTGCTGGATGAGCTCGTGGAGGTTCTGCTTCAGGTAGGCGCGCAGGAGCTCGTCGTGCTTGTGTTGGGCGATCCGCCCCCGGTGGATCCGCATGGCCTCACACACTCCGCCCCAGGATCCGGAAGAGGCTGCGGGCGCACACGTCGCAGTAGCCGTGCTCCGTCACCGCGCTCCGGTGCAGGACCTCCAGGAGCTCCCGGCTGGTGGGGTCCAGGTCCTCCGTCTTGTCGTACAGGCGCAGGCAGTTCTTGATCTTGTTGAACACCACCTCGTTGACCACCGGGCGGAGGTGTTCGTTCTCCGTGTACGGCATCTCCCACAGCTCCTGGTAGCGTTCCGCCAGGACGTTCTGGAAGGCCACCCGCCCCTGCCGGCTGATCTGCCGCTTGTGGACCAGGATCCCCTCCACCTCGTCCACCAGCTCCTTCTCCCGGTCTGCCAGGGGCTCGCCCACCACGCTCCGGCGCACCGCGTCCAGGTAGTTGCGGTACAGGTTCTGCCCGTACTCGAAGAAGTGCTCCGGGACGATCCGCTCCACGATGAGGGACACCTTCTCGTGCACGAACTCCATCTTGGTCTCCTCAAACTGCCGGAGCAGCTCCTTCAGGTTCAGGTCCTTGATGGACTGGTGCTCGAACGTCCGCTCGATGGCCTCGCTCAGGACCTCCAGGTCCAGGCACCGATCCGCCCGGACGTAGGCGGTGGAGAAGGCGTCCTCGAAGAAGCGGGGGCTCAGGCCCTTGAGCCCCCCCGAGTCCGCCCGGGTCTTCAGGGCGTACCGGGCGGCCAGCTCGTACACGTCCTGGGGCGCGTGCTTCCGCTCGCCCCGGACCCGGTTCGCCCGCTCCACCAGCTGCCGGTAGATCTCCATCTCCCCCGCCAGGTCCAGGTTGTACGGGAAGTCGATCTTGTGGATGCGGCCCCGCAGGGGCTCCATGATGTCCTCGGACAGGAACACCTGGTACTCCGGGTAGTTGGAGTGGCCGATGACCACGCAGTCCACGTGGACCGTGGGGAAGTTGGCCAGGTCGATGCGCTTCGACTGGATGAGTTCCAGCAACAGGGACAGCAGCTGGCGGCGGCTCTTGAACACCTCCGTCCAGTCCAGGATGCCCCGATTCGCCCAGATGATCTTCCCCTCGAAGTCGTAGGCGTCCGGGTCGTAGGTGGACCCCCGCTCCTTGAGCATGGCGAAGTTGATGTTGCCCACGAAGTTGGTGATGTCCTCGCGCCGCAGGTCGGTGGGGGTGTGCTTGGCGATGCCCACCTTCTTGCGGGCCGACAGCTCGATCCGGCGCACCGGCACCGCCTCCCACCCACCGTGCCGCTGGATCAGCCGCTCGCACACCGGGCACGGCACCGCCTCCTCATGCCAGTGGAAGCCCCGGGCGCGCAGCACCTCCTGCGGGACCAGGTCGAAGGGGTGCTGGTGGAAGGGGCACCCCTCCACCGCGTACAAGCGTCCCTCCTCCGTGCGCGAGTACTCCTCCAACGCCCGCTTCAGCTTGTCCACGGTCATGCTCTTCCCCGAGCCCTGGGGCCCCACCAGGAGCAGCAGGCGCCGCTCCATGGCCATGGAGTGGGCCCGGAAGAAGTTCACGATGTCCTCCAGCTGACGGCGCATGCCGTAGATGCCCTCGAAGACGCGGTCGGGCCCGAAGTACTCCAGCATGTCCGCGATGTAGTGGTGCGTGGTGCGGACGAGGCGGTCGTCGTGCGCCGCCGCTTGCAAGTACGCCCCCACGGTCCGGATCTCCATCGGCCTTTCCACTCCCCCGCATGCCAAGATCGGCGGAAGTCCCCCGTCCTTGAGCCGCAGCTTTGCCGCAAGTATGGGGGAGCCCCCGCGGGGTGTCAAAAGGTCCCACGCGGGGCTTCCCCGCCGGCCGCGCCGTGGGAAGGCGCCAGCCGCCGCGGCGGGGGCAAGATCCGGGACCACGGCGGATCCTGTACGCTGTCGGCTCCCCACGGCCTCCCGCGGCCGGTGCGGCCGGGTGCTGCGCCGCCACACCCCCCTGCGGTATCGTATTGGTGTTGCTTCCCGACAGGGGAGGCCAACCCTGGAGCAAGGAGGTCTGCGGTGTCGTCCATCCTCGACATGACCGTGGAGATCGTGAAGGCGCAGGCGGCCCAGCGGAGGATGGGCCCCCGGGAGATCGAGGAAGCCATCCGGCGCACCGCCGCCGCCCTGCGGGCGGTAGCCGCGGAAGGGACGCCTCAGGAACAACCAACCCCGGCGGCTCCCCCCACGGCGGTCACCGCGGAACAGGCGGCTCGGCGCCTGGGGGTCACCCGGCTCACGGTGTACAAGTACATCCGGCAGGGACGGCTGCCCGCCACGCGCCAAGGGCGGTCCTACGTGGTCCGGCTGGAGGACGTGGCGGCCCTGCGGAAGACCCTGCGGCCGCGGCGCGGGCGGCCGGCCCGCGTCCGGCGCCGGGCTGCCCGGCCTGCGGCCGCGCGCCGGTCCCGCTGAGCCCGGACCGAGCACGGAGGAGCTAGGTGTCGGAACCGCGGGTGCACGGCTTCGTGTTCTACCAGGTCTCCCCGGGCCACCGCACGTCTCTGCAGGCCAGGCGGGTCCGGGAGGCGCTGGAGCAGGCCAGCACGCTGTCAGGCGTGGCCGCGGTGTACACCTACGACCTCGTGGGGCTGCGGGCGGACGCGGACCTGGGGCTGTGGGTGGCGGCCTGGGATCTCGACGCGTACCAGAGGGCCGTGGGCTGCTTTCTGGGCACCGACCTGCGCTGCGTGGCGGCCCTGTGGGGCTACGTGCGACCCTCGCAGTACACGGGGCGCAGCGGGACGAGCGTACAGGTCCCCGGCTCCCGCAAGCGCTACCTGGTGGTGTACCCCTTCACCAAGACCCACGCGTGGTACCAGGTCCCCGCGGAGGAGCGGCGGCGGATGATGCTGGAGCACGCACGGGTGGGCCACGGGTTCGAGGGCATCGAGCAGATCCTCCTGTACAGCACCGGGCTCAGCGACTGGGAGTTCGTGGTGGGCTACGAAACCGACGACCCGGAACGGTTCTCGGAGCTGGTGGTGGCTCTCCGCAGCACCGCGGCCCGGCCGTACACGCTGCGAGACACCCCCATCTTCACGGCCCGCCACGGGACCCCGGAGGAGGTCCTGCGCCACGTCTTCCCCGCGACCTGAGGCCTTGGACCCGCGGGTGGTGGACGTCTTCCGGCAGCTCCTGGAGGGCCAGCGGGTGATGACCCTGGCCACCTGTTCCGCGGCGGGCCCGTGGGCCGCGCCCGTCCTGTACGCGGTGTGCCCCGGCCCGGAGCTGGTGTTCATGTCGCGGATCAGCACCCGGCACGTGCAAGACCTCCTGGCGTCCCCGCGGGTGGCCGCCGCCATCCACCCGGGACAGACGCGGCCCCTGCGCGGGGTCCAGCTGGAGGGGCAAGCCCGGCCCCTGCACGGGCGGGAAGCCCTCCGGGCCTTGCGGGCTTACCTCCTGCGGTTCCCCTCCGCCCGAGGCCGCTTCCCCGTGTGGACCACGGTGCGGGGAGTCGGGGAGGTCCGCCTCTTCGCCCTCCGACCGGAGCGGGCCTACGTGCTCTCGGAAGAGGACTTCGGCTGGGGCGTGCGCCGGGAAGTGCCCCGGGAAGCCCTCGCCGGTTTCCCGTGACGGTGTACCGCGTGGCGGTGTGGCTGCACCTCCTGGCGGCCGCGGTGTGGGTGGGCGGTTCCGTGCTGTTCGCGTGGGCTGCCCCCGCCCTGCGGCGGGCCGGGCCTGGGGGGAGCCAGGCCTTCCGGGTCCTGGGACTGCGGTTCCGGAGCCTGTCGTGGCTGGCGGTGGCGGTCTTGGCGGCCACGGGGGTTCTGTTCGCGTGGTGGGGGTGGGACCTCACCAAGCCGCCCCTCCGGGACAAGCTCGGCCTCGTGGCCGTGGCCGTGGTCCTGAAAGCTGCCCACGACTTCTGGGCCGCTCCCCGGGCTGCGCGGGGCCGGCTGAGCCCGGGGTGGGCTGTCCTCTTGGCCCGCGCCAACCTCCTCGCCCTGTTGGGGATCCTCTACGCCGCCACCCTCTTGGGGGGGACGCGGTGAGGGACCGGGTGCTGCGGGCTGCCCGGGGACAGCCCGTGGACACCACCCCCGTGTGGTTCCTCCGCCAGGCGGGCCGCTACCTCCCCGAGTACCGGCGCCTGCGGGAGCGGTATTCCCTGCGGGAGCTGTGCCGCCACCCCGAGCTGGCCGCGGAGGCCACCTTGCAACCCCTGGCCCGCATGGACGTGGACGCGGCCATCCTGTTCAGCGACCTGCTGGTGCCCCTGTGGGGCATGGGCCTGGACTTCCAGCTGGAGGAGGGCCGCGGCCCTTTCCTCTCGCCCCCGCCGTCGCCCGAGGAGCTGGCCCGGCTGCCCGAGCTGGACCTGGCCGCGGTGGAGTTCGTGCCGCAGACCGTGCGGCTGCTGCGGCGGGTCCTGGACCGGCCCCTGGTGGGCTTCGCGGGAGCTCCCTTCACCGTGGCCGCCTACGTGGTGGAAGGGCGGGCGTCCCGGGACTGGCCCCGGACCCGGAGCCTGCTGCGCGCCAGGCCAGACCTCTGGCACGCCCTGGCGGGCCGCCTGGCGTCGAACCTCGCCCTGTACCTGCGGGCGCAGGTGGAAGCGGGGGCGCAGCTCGTGCACCTCTTCGACTCCTGGGTGGGTGTCCTGTCTGCAGAGGACTTCCGGTGGGCGGTCCGGCCTTACCTGGTGCAGGTCCTGCGGGCCGTGGAGGGGGTCCCCCGGGTGTACTTCGCCACCGGCTGCGCGCACCTGCTCCAGGAGTTCCGGGACCTGCCCGTGGAGGTGGTGGGGGTGGACTGGCGGGTGTCGCTGCCCGCGGTGGCTTCCGCGGTGGGCGACAAGGCCCTTCAGGGCAACCTGGACCCCGCGGCCCTGTTGGGGGATCCGCAGACCCTCCGGGCGGAGGCACGCCGCATCGTGGAACAGGGCCGCGGGCTGAAAGGACACGTGTTCAACCTGGGCCACGGAGTGCTGCCGGAGACCGACCCGGGCCGTCTCGCCGCCCTGGTAGACTGGGTACACGAAGGAGGCAAGCGCACATGACGGTGGGCGTCCTGCTCATGGCCTACGGGACTCCGCGGAACCTGGAGGACGTGGAGGCGTACTTCACCCACATCCGGCGCGGGCGGAGGCCGTCCGCGGAGGAGGTGGAGGACCTGCGGGAACGCTACCGGCGCATCGGAGGCGTCTCTCCCCTGCGGGAGATCACGGAGGCCCAAGCCCGAGGCCTGCAGCGAGTCCTCGACCGCCGGGCCCCGGGCCGGTTCCGGGTGTACCTGGGGATGAAGCACAGCCCGCCCTACGTCGGCGAGGTGGCGGAGGCCATGCTCCGGGACGGGGTCCGCCGCATGGTGGCCCTGGTCCTGGCGCCCCACGAGTCCCGCATGATCGTGGACGAGTACCTAGAATACGCCCAGCCTGCCTTCGCCTCCGCCCCGGACCTCCAGCTCCGGGTGGTGCGGTCGTGGCACCTCAACCCAGGGTACCTGCGGGCTGTGGAGCGCAGGATCCGGTCTGCCCTCTGTGGGTTCCCCGACCCCGAGCCGCAGGCGACGGAGGTTCTGTTCACCGCCCACAGCCTCCCGCAGCGCATCCTGGAGTGGAACGACCCCTACCCCCGCACCCTGCGGGAGACCGCGGAGGACTTGGTGCGCCGGACGGGCTTGGCGCGGTGGCGGGTTTGCTACCAGAGTGCCGGCCACACCTCGTCTCCCTGGTTGGGCCCGGACATCCTCCAGGTCCTGGAGGAACTGGCAGCCTCCGGGTGCCGGCAGGTGCTGGCGGTGCCCGTGGGCTTCGTGGCCGACCACCTGGAGGTGCTGTACGACCTGGACGTGGAGGCCGCTCAACGGGCGGGCGAGCTCGGGTTGGTGTTCCGGCGCACGGAGTCCCTGAACGCCGACCCGGAGTTCCTGGAAGGCCTCGGGGACGAGGTGGTGGCCGCGGCCAGAGGGCTGTAAGTCACTCCACGGGCGAGCCCCTCGGGAAAAGCCCCAGGGAGGCCAGGGCCACGACGCCCAAGACCAGGGACGCGGTGAACACCGCCTCCAGCCCCGCCGCCAGGTGTGCCCGCAGGGGTTCCAGGGCTTCCGGGGTAAGGAGGAGGCGTTGCGCCGGGTCCAGCAGTGCCTGCAGCTCTCCCGGACCCACGCCCTGGGCCCGCAGCCGCGCCACCAGCAGGTTGCCCAAAACGCTGACCCCCACCGCACCCCCGACGCTCCGGAAGAACAGGGTGAGGGAAGTCGCCGACCCGCGTTCCCCGTAGGCCACCGAGCTCTGCACCGCCAGCACCGTCACCAACACCACCAGCCCCATCCCGGTGCCCAGGAGTGCCGCGGCCCAGCGGACCGGTGCCGTGTCGCTGTCCGGGTGGAGTCCCACGAGAGCCGCGAAGCCAACCAGCAGCAGCACTCCGCCTCCCAACGCCACGGGCCGGAACCCGAACCGCAACACCACCCGACCGCCGAGGGTGCTGGCCAGGGTCCAGGCCAGCATGAGGGGAGTCAAGGTCGCTCCCGCGGCGGTGGGGCTACCGCCCTGCACTCCCTGGACCAACAGGGGGAGGTAGTACAGGCTGCCGAACAGGGCCGCACCCACCAAGAACCCCGTCAGGGCGGCCGCGGTCACCAGGCGGTTGCGGAACAGGCGGAGCGACAACAGGGGGTGGGCAGCCCGCCCCTCCCACCACACGAAGGCCGCGGCCAAGCCCAGGGAGGCCACCAGGCCCGGGGCGGAGCGAGACCGCTCCAGGCTCCACAACCCCACCACCACGGAAGCCACCAAAAGGGCCGCCCCCGCCACGTCCACCGTACCCTCGGCCCTGGAAGCCCGCTCCTGGTACTTCCGGGCCACCACCCACAGGGCCACCAGCCCCACCGGCACGTTCACGTAGAAGATCCACCGCCACGACCACCGGTCCACCAGCAGCCCGCCCAGGAGAGGGCCCACCACACTCGCCACGCCCCACACTCCGCTGAACAGACCCTGGACCCGCGCCCGCTCCTCCAGGCTGTACAGGTCCCCCACGATGGTGATGGCCACGGGCAGCAAGGCCCCGCCTCCCACACCCTGCAGGGCACGGAAGACCACCAGCTCGGGCATGGACCGCGCCGCCCCGCACAGGGCCGAGCCCGCCAGGAAGGCGGCGATGCCGAACAGGTACACGGGCCGCCGGCCGTAGCGGTCCGCCAGCCCTCCGAACACGGGCGTGGCCGCGGTCAGGGCCAGGGAGTAGCTGGCGGGCACCCACGCGTACAGCTCCAGCCCCTGCAGGGTACGGGCGATGGTGGGCAGGGCCGTGGCCACGATGGTGGTGTCCAGGGCCGCCAGGAACAGGCCCAGCATCACCGCCACGGTCACCACCCGCCGCTGCTGCACGCGCTCTGGCCTCCCGCCCCGTACAATCGGACCGGGGTCCCGAAATCGCTCCTGAATTTTCTCAAACCCAGCTGGGGAGGTGCGCAATGCGCGAACGGTGGGAACGTTCCATCCTGGCCGTGCCGGCCTCCGAGCCCAGGAAGGTGGAGAAAGCCGTAGTCTCCCAGGCGGACGCGGTGTTCCTGGACCTCGAGGACGCCGTCCCCCCGGACCTGAAGGACACGGCCCGGGCGCACGCGGTGCGGGCCCTGCGGGAGCTGGACTGGGGGGAGAAGACCCGCATGGTCCGCATCAACGGCCTGGACACGCCGTGGGCGTACCGGGACCTCGTGGAGATCTGCGAGGAGGCGGGGGCGCACCTAGACTGCGTGATCGTGCCCAAGGTCAGCCGGCCTGAGGAGCTGGCCTTCGTGGACATCCTGCTGAGCCAGATCGAGGCCCACAAGGGCCTTCCCCAGCGCATCGGCATCCACGCCCTGGTGGAGACCGCCTCCGGCTTGGCCCGGGTGGAACAGCTCGCCGCCGCCAGCCCCCGGCTGCAGGCCCTGAGCTTCGGCCCCGGAGACTTCGCCGCCTCCGTGGGCATGCCCGCTGCGGCCATCGGCACGGAGGACGAGTGGGACGCCGCCTACCCCGGCCACCGGTGGCACTACGCCATGGCCCGGGTGGTGGTGGCGGCCCGGGCCGCGGGGGTGCGGGCCTTCGACGGTCCTGCCGCGGAGTTCCGGGACCTGGACGCCTTCCGGAGGCTGTGCCGGACGGCCCGCAGCCTGGGCTTTGACGGCAAGTGGTGCATCCACCCCGCCCAGCTGCCCGTGGTGCACGAGGTCTTCGCACCCACGGAAGACGAGGTCCGGTGGGCCCGCCAGGTGGTGGCGGCGTACCAGGAGGCCCAGGCGGCAGGCCGCGGGGCCATCACCGTGGACGGGAAGATGGTGGACGCCGCCTCCTTGCGCATGGCTCAGGCCACCTTGGCCCGGGCGCGCTCCTAGCGAGACCCGGCTCCGTTCGGGGACACGGTCCTAGGTCAGCCTGGGCACGGGCTGGCCCCGGTACGCGAGGTCCAGCAGCTCCACCGTGTGCAAGACGGGCACAGGCCGTCCCGCAGCCCAGAGGTGTGCCGCGATCTGGACCATGCAGCCCACGTTCCCCGTGACCACCAGGTCGGGCTCCGTGGCCAGAAGCGCCCGGACCTTCCTCCGCCCCAGCTCCGCTGCCACCTCCGGGTGCTCCAGGTTGTAGGTGCCCGCGGAGCCACAGCACAGCTCGGCTTCCGGAGGCTCCACCACCTCCAGGTTGCCCACCAAGCCGAGCAGCCGCCGGGGCGCTTCCCGCACTCCCTGCGCGTGAAGCAGGTGGCAGGGGTCGTGGTACACCGCCCGGGTGGCCACCGCGAGGGGGGGAGGAGGCTGTACGCCCAGCTGGTGGAGGAACTCACTCACGTCCCGCACCTTGGCCGACAGAGCCCTGGCCGGCGCCTCCTCCGGCCTTCCTGCAAACAGCAGCCCGTACTCTTTCATGGCCGACCCGCACCCCGCGGCGTCCGTGACCACCGCGTCCACGTCCTCTGCGAAGGCGCGGAGGTTGCGGCGGGCCAGCGCCCGGGCGCGGGCACCCTCCCCCGAGTGCATGGCCAGGGCCCCGCAACACCCCTGCCCCGGAGGCACCGTCACCTCCACCCCGTTGCGGGCCAGCACGCGCACCGTGGCCGCGTGGATGCTGGGCCACAGGACCTGCTGCACGCACCCCGCCAGCACCGCCACCCGGGCCCTTCGCGGTCCCTGCGGGAGGACCACGCGGGCCGGCCGCGGGGCGGCGGGAAGGCGGCGGGGCAGCAGGCCAAGCACCGGCCGCAGCCGGGCGGGGAAGCGCTGGTAGAAAGGCTGGATGAGACGGGCCAGACGGACCGCCGCCCGCAGGCGCCTTGGGTAGGGCAAGGTCTCTAAGAACAGCCGCCTTAGCCACCGGTCCAGCAGCGGTCTGCGCACCGCCCCCGCGGCGTACTCGCGGTACGGCGTGAGCAGCTCGCCGTAGGCCACCCCTGAAGGGCAGGCGGTCACGCAGCCCAGGCAGCCCAGGCACCGGTCCACGAAGGGGGCAGCTTCCGAGGCGTGCAGCCGGCCTTCCAGGACCTCCTTCATGAGGAAGATGCGCCCCCGCGGAGAGTCCATCTCCTCCCCCAGGACGCGGTAGGTGGGACACGCGGGCAAACAGAAGCCGCAGTGCACGCACGCTTCCACCGCCCGGGCCATCCGGGGGCCTGTGGGACCGTAGCGGGAGACGGGAATCTCGTGCAGCACTACACCACCCCAAAAATCGCTGCGCGGTTTTTGGGGACCCCGGCCCTCTTCTCCTGAGCGCCTTTCTGGTACACGTCCTTAGAAGGATCCCCCGAACCGGCCCACGGGGTCCAGCGCCCGCTTGACACGGGCGGCGAAGGGCTCCGGACCCCGCACACCCAAATACGCAGGCCCGCCTCCCCCCAGCACCTGCAGCCCCCGCAGCTCCAGCCGCTGCAGGACCTCCGACAAGGCCGCGGGGCTACCGGGCCACGCCACCCAGCCCACGTTCCCGCCCGCGGAGTACCGTCGGAGGCTGTCCGTGGGCGCCAGCTCCTGCTCCAGGGCCACGACCCGCCGGGGCGTGAGGGGGACCTTCACCAGAGCCCACCCCGCCGGCACCCACCGGAACTCCCTCGCCTGCTCCCACAGGGCCGCGTCGTCCTCCACCACCTCCCCCCTGCCTTGCAGGAAGGCCCGCAGCCGTTCCAGCCGCGCGCCAAGGGATTGGCCACGGCCCGCCACGCGCACCCACAACGTTCCCGGCGGCACCAGGTCCAGGGCTTCCAGGTCGAAGGAGCTCGCGTACAGGGCCCGCAGGACCTCCCACGCTTCCTCGAAGCGGCGGTGTTCGACCCGCAGGGTGGCGTGGGCCTGGGGGGCCGGGAACACCTTGAAGGACACCTCCACCACCACGCCCAGTTGGCCCAGGCTGCCCACGAACAGCTTGGCCAGGTCGAAGCCCGCGGCGTTCTTCACCACCTTCCCGCCGGAGCGCACCACGTGGCCTTCCGCGTCCACGAACCGCACGCCCAGCACGAAGTCCCGCACGCCCCCGTACCGGTAGCGGCCGGGGCCGCTGAGGCCGCTGGCCAGGGTCCCCCCCAGGGTGGCCCCCGCAGCCGCCAGAGGCGGTTCGAAGGGAAGGTACTGGCCGTGCTCGGCCAGCAGTTTCTCCACCTCCCGCACGGGCGTACCCGCCAGGGCGGTGAACGTGAACTCCCCCGGGTCGTACTCCACCACGCCCCGGAGCCCCGACAGCTCCACCACCACGGCTCCCTCCGGCGGCCGCAGGCCCGTCTTGGTCCCCCCACCCCGAGGCCACACGCACGGGTACTCGCGCACCAACTCCTGGAGGGCGGTCACGTCCGCGGGCCGAACCACCTCGGGGGATGCTCCGGAGGATGCCACGGCGTCACCGCACGCCCGCAGGCTCCGGCTCGCGCGCGGCGGGGAACATCTTCCCCCGGTTGGCGATCTCCAGGGGGTCCATGACCTGCCGCAGCCTCCGCATGACCTCCAGGTCCCGCGGGCCGAACATCTCCGCCAGGTACTGCCGCTTCTCCACGCCCACCCCGTGCTCGCCCGTGATGGACCCGCCCAGGCGGATGCACAGCCGCAGGATCTCGCCCGCCAGTTCCTCCGCCCGCTGCAGCTCGCCCGGCTTGCGGCCGTCGTACAGGATCAAGGGGTGCAGGTTCCCGTCTCCCGCGTGGAACACGTTGGCCACCCGCAGTCCGTACTCGCGGCTCAAGCGCTCGATCTCGGCCAGGGCGGTGCCCAGGCGGGTCCGCGGGACCACCCCGTCCTGGACCAGGTAGTCCGGGCTCAGCCTCCCCACCGCGGAGAAAGCACTCTTGCGCCCCTTCCAGATCTTCTGCCGCTCCGCCTCGTCCCGGGCCAGCCGGACCTCGTACGCTCCGGAGGCCCGCACCACCCGGAGGAGTTCCTCCAGCTCGGCTTCCACCTCCGGCTCCTCTCCCTCCAACTCCACGATCAGCAGGGCCGCCGCGTCCGAAGGGTAGCCCGCGTGCACCGCGGCCTCCGCGGCCTCGATGCTGAGGCGGTCCATGATCTCCACCGCTCCGGGCAGCAACCCCGAGGCCACCACCTGTGCCACCGCCTCCCCCGCGGCCTCCAGGCTCCGGTAAGCGGCCAGCACGGTACGGTACGCCTCCGGCTTGGGGACCAGCCGCAGCGTCACCTCCAGGGCGATGCCGAACAGCCCCTCGGAGCCCACGAACAGGCCCACCAAATCCGGCCCCACCTCCTCCAGGCTCTCTCCCCCGAAGCGCACCACCTCCCCGTCCGGCAACACCGCCTCCAGGGCCAGTACGTGGTTGCTGGTCATGCCGTACTTGAGGCAGTGGGCGCCCCCCGAGTTGAAGGCCACGTTGCCCCCGATGGTGCACACGGGCTGACTGCTGGGGTCCGGGGCGTAATACAGCCCGAAGGGCGCTGCGGCTTTGGAGACTTCCAGGTTCACCACCCCGGGTTCCACCACCGCGATGCGCTCCTCTGGGTCCAGCCGGAGGATGCGGTTCAACCGGTTCAAGGCAATCACCACCCCTCCGGGCACCGGAAGGGACCCCCCGGAAAGGCTGGTCCCGCTGCCCCGGGCCACGAAGGGGACTCCGTACCGGTGGCACCAGCGGACGGTGGCCACCACCTCCTCCCGGTTCTCGGGCAGGACCACGGCGGCAGGACGCGCCCGGAAGGCGGTGAGGGCGTCCGACTCGTACGGCGCCAGCTCCGCGGGGCGCGCCAGGACCCGGTGGGCCGGGTAGATGGCCCGCAGGCCTGCCACCACCTGCGCGGCGTCCACGGTCACTCCAGCCGGTCGTACGCCACCAGGGTCAGGAAGTCCACGAACTCCTCCCGCAGCACCAGGTGGTCCAGGATCTCCGCGGCCTCCCGCAGCCGCGAACCGGGGGTACTGCCCAGCCGCTCCAGCTCGCGGTCCCGGACCTGCCGGTACAGGGCGGCGTCCACGGGCCTCCCGTCCTCCATCTTGGCACCGTGGTGCACCCACTGCCACAGCTGCGCGCGGCAGATCTCCGCGGTGGCGGTGTCCTCCATGAGGTTGTAGATGGCCGCCGCCCCCGTGCCCTGCAGCCACGCGTCCAGGTACTGCAGGGCCACGCTCACGTTGTTCACCACCCCCGCCTCCGTGATGGTGCCCCCCGGCACCCGGACGTCCAACAGGTGGCTGGCCAGCACCTGCACCTCTTCCCGCAGCCGGTGCTTCTGGTGCGGGCGCCCCGCCAGGACGCGGGTGAAGGGTTCCATGGCCACGTGCACCAGGTCCGGGTGCGCCACCCAGGTGCCGTCAAACCCGTCCCCCGCCTCCCGTTCCTTGTCCTCCCGGACCTTGGCCAAAGCCCGCTCGTTCACCTCCGGGTCCTTGCGGCTGGGGATGAAGGCGGCCATGCCGCCGATGGCGTGGGCCCCACGGCGGTGGCAGGTCTTGACCAGGAGCTCCGTGTACGCCCGCATGAAGGGCACGGTCATGGTGACCTGCGCCCGGTCGGGGAGCACGAAGTCGGGCCGGTGGCGGAACTTCTTGATGACGCTGAAGATGTAGTCCCACCGGCCCGCGTTGAGCCCGGAGGCGTGGTCCCGCAGCTCGTAGAGGATCTCGTCCATCTCGAAGGCCGCCAGGATGGTCTCCACGAGGACCGTGGCCCGGATGGTCCCCCTGGGAATCCTCAGGGCGTCCTGCGCGTACTGGAACACGTGGTTCCACAACCGCGCCTCCAGGTGGCTTTCCAGCTTGGGCAGGTAGAAGTAGGGGCCCGTGCCGCGCTCCAGAAGCTCCCGGGCGTTGTGGAAGAAGTACAGCCCGAAGTCGAACAGAGCCCCGGAGACGGGCTGGCCGTCTACCCGGACGTGCCGCTCCACCAGGTGCCAGCCCCGCGGCCGCACCAGCAGGGTGGCCACCTGTTCCTGCAGGCGGTAGTGCTTGCCCTCCGGGCTGGTGTACTCGATGGTCCGCCGGACCGCGTCTATCAGGTTTTTCTGCCCCTGGACCACGTTCGCCCAGGTGGGAGACAAAGCGTCCTCGAAGTCTGCCATGAACACCTGGGCACCGGAGTTGAGGGCGTTGATCATCATCTTCCGGTCCACGGGCCCGGTGATCTCCACCCGGCGGTCCTGCAGGTCTGCGGGTGCGGGGGCCACCTTCCACTCCGACTCCCGTACCCACCGGGTCTCCGGCAGGAAGTCGGGCATGGCGCCCGCCAGCAGCTCCATCTGCCGCTGCGCCCGCCGCTCCAGCAGGCTGCGCCGGGTGCCCTCGAACTCCCGGTGTAGCCCCGCCACGAACTCTAGGGCCTCGGGCGTCAGCACCTCCCCCTGCACCGGCCCCGCGTCCCCCAACACCTCCACGCCCCGCGCTGCCACTTCCATCTCCATCACCTCCGTTCGCCGCCAACGTAGCCGGGCATGCCGGGCCTGTCAATGCGCGGAAGGAGTTTCTACAATACGGAAATGATGGCGGGCCGCAGGCAACACCCCTCCTCGGGGACCTCCGAAGCCTCCGTCCGCACCTTGCTGCGGGGGCTGGCGATCCTGGAGGCCCTGGCCTCCAGCCACGGGCTGAACCTGTCTGAGGTGGCCCGCAAGACCCACCTCCCCGTGAGCACCACGCACCGGCTGCTGGAGACCCTGCGGCGCCGTGGGTTCGTGCAGCCTCTGGAGGACAGCCGGTACCGGGTGGGCCTGCGGGCCTTCGAGGTCGGGATGGGGTTCCTCCGCGGCCAGCACCTCACCGAGGCGGCCCGCCCGGCCATGGTGGAACTGGTGGACCGGGTGCGGGAAACCGCCAACCTCGCGGTGCGGGACGGAGGGGAGGCGGTGTACGTACTCCAGGTGGAGAGCGACCGCATGCTCCGGCTGTTCGCCCAGCCGGGGGCGCGGCACCCCCTTTACTGCACGGGCGTGGGGAAGGTCCTCCTGGCCTGGGAGCCCGAAGAGCAGGTCCGCGCCTTGCTGGGCCCCGGCCCGCTCCCCCGGTACACCCCGCGGACCCTCACGGAGCCGGACGATGTCCTGCGGGAGCTGCGGGCGGTGCGGGCCCGCGGGTACGCGGTGGACCGCGAGGAACGGGAGCCGGGAGTGCGCTGCGTGGCGGCTCCCGTCCGAGACCTGCAGGGCCGGGTGGTGGCCGCCCTGTCCGTGTCCGCACCCGCCAGCCGGCTGCCCCACCGCCGCATTCCCCAGGTGGCCGCCACCGTGGTGGCCGCGGCGCGGGAGGTCAGCCGCCGGTTGGGGTTTTCCGTAGGTCGGATAAGCCCACCGGCAGGAGGGAACCCGCGCCGTCCCTCCGAATCCTAACCACCGCCCGGGCGGCGTGCCCCACTCTTGCCGGCAGAAGGGGGGAGCAAGGGTTCAGCCGGCGCGGGCGCCACGGGTGCAGCACACCACCGGTGAGGGGGGTTGTATGGGGACCCGGACGAGAAACGGACTGCGGACCCGCCGGATCTCGCGGCGGGCCTTCCTGAAGTCTGCGGTGGCCGCGGGAGCCGCGGCCGCTACCGCCACCCTACCCAAGGTCCACGTGGCCCGAGCACAAGCTCCCACGGTGTGGAAGGTGCAGTCCACCTGGCCCACCCGCGACATCTTCCACGAGGTCATCGTCAGCCTGGCCCAGCGGGTGAACGAGATGTCCGGCGGCCGGCTCCGCTTCGACGTCCTCCCCGCGGGGGCCGTGGTGCCCGCCTTCGAGGTCCTGGACGCGGTGAACCGCGGCGTGTTGGACGGCGGCCACGGTGTGCCCGCGTACTGGTTCGGCAAGCACGTGGCCGTCAGCCTCTTCGGCACCGGCCCCTCCTTCGGCATGGACGCCATCGACCTGCTGGCGTGGTTCTACTACGGGGGCGGGTTCGACATGTACCAGAACCTGCTGCAGAACGAGCTCAAGATGAACGTCATCTCCTTCCTGCACGGACCCATCCCCACCCAGCCCCTGGGCTGGTTCCGTAACCCGGTCCTGCGTCCCGAGCAGCTCCAGCGGACCAAGTACCGCACCGTGGGCCTGTCCGCGGAACTGTTCAAGGAGCTCGGGGCCAGCGTGGTGATCCTGCCGGGCGGCGAGATCGTCCCGGCGCTGGAGCGCGGCGTCATCGACGGTGCGGAGTTCAACAACCCCACCTCCGACAAGCTCCTGGGCTTCCCCGACGTCCGAAAGGTGTACATGCTCCAGAGCTACCACCAGCCCGTGGAGTGCCTGGAGATCCTCTTCAACAAGAGCAAGTGGGACGCCCTGCCCGCGGACCTCAAGGCCATCGTCCGCAACGCCATCCTGGCGGAGAGCGCGGACTTCCAGCACAAGATGATCGACCGCAACAGCCGGGACCTGGAGGAACTCGAGACCCAGCGCAAGGTTCGGGTGTACGTGACCCCGCGGCCCGTCCTGGAAGCGCAGCTGAAGGCGTGGGATGTCATCATCGACCGCCACAGCAAGGCCAACCGCACCTTCGCCCGCATCATCCAGAGCCAGCGGGCGTGGGCCCGCCGGGTGGTCTCCTGGAAACTTCGCACCTACGTGGACAACCGCCCGGCCTTCGAGCACTGGTTCCGCAAGCGCTAGCGGGTGCGGGGAGGGGTCCCAGAGGACCCCTCCCCGCCGCCTGGGGAGGGAACCCATGGAAGCCTGGATCCGCCGCATCTCCGCTGTGTCCCACGTCGTCGGGGTGGCCGCCGCGTGGACGATCCTGCCCCTGACCTTCTCCCTCGGCTACGAGGTGTTCGCCCGCTACTTCTTCAGCGCTCCCACCACCTGGGCCTTCGACACCACGGTGATGCTCTACGGCGCGTACTTCATGCTGGGGGCTGCCTACACCTTGGCCCGGGACGCGCACGTCCGCGGCGACGTCTTCTACCGCCGCTTCTCCCCGCGCACCCAGGCCCTCATCGACCTGGTCCTGTACCTGCTGGTGTTCTTCCCCGCCATGTACGCCCTCACCTACGCGGGCTGGTCGTACTTCTGGCAGTCCTTCCTCGTCCGGGAGACCTCGCCGTTTAGCCCCTACGGGCGCCCCATCTATCCCCTTAAGTTCGTGATCCCCGTCACCGCGGTCCTCATGGCCCTCCAGGGGGTGGCGCAGGTCCTCCGCTGCATCGTCGCCATCCGCACCGGCCGCTGGCCCGGAGACCACACCGAGCACGAGGTCGTCGCGTGAACCCCGAGACCCTCGGCGTGATCCAGCTCCTGGTCCTGACCCTCGCCATCTTCGTGGGTTTCCCTACCGCCTTCACCCTTTTGGGCCTGGGCCTGGTCTTCGGCACCCTGGGGCTGGGGTGGGGCCCCGAGCTGTTCAACCTCATGGCCATCCGCACCTTCCAGGTGATGACCAACGACGTCCTGATCTCCATCGTGCTGTTCGTGTTCATGGGCTACGTGCTGGAACGCTCCGGGGTCATGGACCGGCTGTTCCACGCCATCCTGGTGGCCGCGGGACCGCTCCCGGGCTCCCTGGCCCTGGCCACGGTCATCACGTGCACCATCTTCGCCATGGCCACCGGGATCATCGGCGCCTCCGTCACCATCATGGGCCTGCTGGCCCTGCCTCCCATGCTCCGCCTCCGGTACGACAAGCGCCTGGCCACAGGAGCCGTGGCGGCGGGCGGCACCCTGGGGATCCTCATCCCGCCCAGCGTCCTGCTGATCCTGTACGCGGCCAACGCGGGCATCTCCATCGTGAAGCTGTACCTGGCCGCCTTCCTGCCCGGGTTCCTCCTCGCCGGCATGTACGTGGCGTACATCCTGGTCCGCTCCCTCCTCCGGCCGGACCTCAGCCCGCCGCTGCCCAAGGAGGAGCGCAACTACACCCTCCCGCAGGTCCTGGGGATGCTCGCCACGGGCGTGCTGCCCATTTCCCTGCTCATCCTGGCGGTGCTGGGGTCCATCGTGGCGGGGCTCGCGGCACCCACGGAGGCGGCCGCCATGGGAGCCCTGGGAGCTCTGGCCCTCAGCGCCGCCTACCGCCGCCTAACGTGGCAGACCCTCCGGGAGTCCGTCTACCGCTCCCTGCGGACCTCCAGCACCGTCCTGTTCCTGTTGGTGGGCAGCAACATCTTCTCCGCGGTGTTCGCGCGCTTGGGCGGCTCGCGGGTCATCGAGCAGTTCATCACCGGGCTGGGGCTCACGAGCCACCAGTTTCTGTGGCTGATGCTGGTGGTGGTGTTCCTCCTGGGCTGGCCCCTGGAGTGGACGGAGATCATCATCATCTTCATGCCCCTGTTCTGGCCCCTGGCCCAGAGCTACAACATCGACCCCGTCTGGCTGGGGACTCTGGTGGCGGTCAACCTGCAGACCGCCTTCCTGAGCCCTCCCGTGGCCATGGCGGCCTTCTACATCAAGGGGGTAGCGCCTCCGGGTGTCCTCCTGTCGGACATCTGGTGGGGCATGATGCCCTTCCTTGCTATTCAGGTGGTCGGCCTGCTGCTGGTGTACTTCTTCCCGCAGCTGGCTTTGTGGCTTCCCAGCGTGGTGATCCAGTAGCGGCCCCCGGCGTTACTGCCCACCCACCTCGCCGTGGACCTCCACCAGCTCGCCCACGGGCCGCGCCTCCTGCGCCGCGGGCCGGGCAGGTGCTTCCCGCAGGAATCCCGCGGCGTGCTCGGGGGGGACCACGTTGATGTAGAAGCCTGTGCCCCACTCGAACCCCGCCACGGAGGTCAGGCGCGGCATGATCTCGATGTGCCAGTGGTACAGGTGTTCCGGCAGGGGATCGTAGGGCGCGCTGTGCACGATGAAGTTGTACGGCGGGTTGTCCAGGGCAGCGTGCAGCTTGTGCAGGGTCGCCCGTAGCGCGTCCGCCAGCTCCGGCAGCTCTTCGTCCCCGAGGTCTCCGAAGGACGCCTGGTGGAACTTGGGCACCACCCAGGTCTCGAAGGGGAACCGGGAGGCGTACGGCTCGTACGCGAGGAAGGCGTCGTTCTCGTAGACCACCCGCTCGCCCCGCTCCAGCTCCGCGGACACGACGTCGCAGTACAGGCAGCGGGCGTGCTCCGCGAAGTACGCCCGGGCCACCTCCAGCTCCTCCTCCACCCGCCGCGGCAGGACGGGCAGGGCGATGAGCTGGGAGTGCGGGTGGGAGAGGCTGGCGCCCGCGGTCCTGCCGTGGTTGCGGAACAGCAGGGCGTACTTGAACCGGGGGTCCCGGTCCAGGTCCACGTACCGCTCCCGGTAGGCCCGGAGGACCTCCCGCACGTGGTCGTCCGGCAACAGCCCGAGGTGGGTGTCGTGGTCGGGGGTCTCCACGATGACCTCGTGGGCCCCCACCGCGTCCATGCGCTCGAAGAGGGGAGCCCCCTCCGCGAAGAGCTCTCCCTCGATCCGCAGGGCCGGGTACTTGTTGGGTACCACCCGGACCCTCCACCCCGGGCCGTCCCGGGTCCCGGGGTCGCGGACCGCGTAGATCTCCGGCGGCGTCTGGTCTTCCCGCCCCGCGCAGAAGGGGCACCGGTCTCGGTCCGGGGCGGACCAGTCCCGGCCCCGGCTGAAGTCCGTGGGGCGCGCCGCCCGTTCCGTGGCGATGATCACCCACCGCCCGGAGACCACGTCCCGGCGCAGCTCAGGCACCGCCCTGTCCCCTCCTCTGCACGGTCAAGAGATTACGCCAGTCCGCTTCGCTTTGGCGAGGGTGTACAGGTCCACGTAGCGCCTGGCTGCCCGGTCCCAGGAGAAGTCCGCGACCATGCCCGCCTGGACCAGCCGGCGCCAGGTCTCCGGGTCCCGGTAGGCCAGGAGGGCCCGCTCCACCGCCCTCCAGAAGGCCTCAGGGGAGTACTCCTCGAAGACAAACCCCGTGGCCTCTCCGCGGGCCAGCGCCTCCGGGGTGGCGTCCACCACGCTGTCCGCCAGGCCCCCGGTTTTCCGCACCACCGGGACCGTACCGTATCGCAGGCTGTACAGCTGGTTCAGCCCTGAGGGTTCGTAGCGGGAGGGCATGAGGAAGGCGTCACAGCCGGCCTCGATCCAGTGGGCCAGCCGCTCGTCGAATCCGATGCGCACCGCCACCCAGCCCGGGTGCCGCTCCCCGGCCTCCCGCAGCAGCGCCTCGTACTCAGGCTCACCGGTCCCCAGCAGCACCAGCTGTGCGCCGGCCTGCGGAAACCGGTCCACGCAGCCCGCCACCAGGTCGACCCCCTTTTGCTCCACCAACCGGGACACCATCCCGAACAGAGGGACGCCTGGCTCTTCCCGAAGCCCCACTTCTCGCTGTAAAGCCGCCTTGCACGTGGCCTTCCCGGACAGGTCCTCGGGTCCGTAGCGGGCCGGAATGTGCGGGTCGTGGCGTGGGTCCCACACCGAGTAGTCCACGCCGTTCAGGATGCCGTGCAGGTCTTGGGCGCGCTCCCGGAGCACCCCCTCGAGCCCGCAGCCGAACTCCGGACTCTGAATCTCCCGGGCGTACGTTTCACTCACCGTGTTGAGGATATCGGCGAACACGAGTCCGCCCTTGAGCAGGTTCACCCGGCCCCAGAACTCCAAGTAGCGGGGGGTGAACAGGTCCTCGGGCAGCCCCAGCAAGGCGAACTTTTCCGCGGGGAACAGCCCCTGGTAGGCGAGGTTGTGGATTGTGAGCACGCTGGCGACCGGGTCCCAGAGGCGGTCCCCGGAGGCTCTCAGGTACACGGGCACCAGGGCGGTCTGCCAGTCGTTGCAGTGCACCACGTCCGGGACCCAGCCGCTGGTCCTGCTCCACTGCAGGACGGCGCGGCAGAAGAGCGCGAACCGCTCCAGGTTGTCCGGATAGTCCCTCCCGCCCTCCCCGTACAGGCCTGGGCGGTCGAAGGACCCCGGGTGGTCTACGAACCAGACCGGAGGCCCGCCCCCGGGTAGGGCGCCCTCCCACAGCGCTACCCGTTCCACTGAGCTTCCCTGCGAGGCCACGCAGGCTTTCCCCCGCTGGGCCAGGCCCCAGGGACCCTCCCGGATCGCCCGGTACAAGGGGGTCACCACGCGCACCTCCAGGCCCAGGCGAGCCAAGGCCTGGGGCAGGGCGCCGCTCACGTCCGCCAGGCCGCCCGTCTTCGAAAAAGGAGCTACCTCCGAGGACGCGAACAGCACGCGCACCCTTCAACCCCCGCACCCGCGCGCAGTCCAGGCGGAAAAAAACAAGACTTGCTTGACAAAAGCGGCCTCGCGCTGCGACGATGCGCCGCGAAGGGCTTTTCGCCACGCTTGTCGTGCAGCCCTTGCAAGACGGCCTGACGAGGTTCCTCGTCGGCACTCCAGGTTGTCGTTGCACGGTCTGTCCCGTGCAACCCATATTTGCCCGGAACGCGGTTCCGGTAGACCCGCGCGGAGGCGCGAGTCGCTGTGATGTTAGAGCAATAACTGTGCCACGTCAAGCAAGGAGGGTTTTCCGGTGAACAAGTGGGGCTAAAGCCAAGGCTTCCAGGCCTAAACCAAGACTCTGAAAGGAGGGGATCTCGATGAACAAGTGGGGCAAGCTGGTTCTGCTCCTGTCGACTCTGGCTTCGCTGCTGGTGGCTTCTGGCGCGCAGGGGAAGTGGGGCTAACTGCCAAGCGGGCGCAGGTCTCAGGATACGGGATAGACGGGGCGCGCGAATCTCAGGCGCCCGGCACGTAACTTGCTCCGAGGCACGGCAGATTTCGACTCCCCGAGGAGGTCTGCCGTGCCTCGTGTTGTTAAGACGGTAATCGTACCGCTCGGCTGCCTACTCCTCGCAGTCAGTTTGGCTTCTACCCTACATACCCTCGGGGCACGTCCAGTAGTTCTCCCACCCGTCGTAAGCGCCGCACTGATGACGGCGACATTTCTCGCCATCGTCGCGGAGTTGATCCCCACACGCTTCCTCTTCGGCCGCGAGGTCTTCGAGGTCACCTTAAGTTCCGCAGTGGCCCTGCCGGTGCTCATCCTGTTAGGTTGGCCCTTCGCCCTTCTTCTGATCGTTTTCGCAACCGCCGCCTCCGACCTCCAACGCGGCAAGGTTTGGTACAAGGTTGTGTACAACTCGGGCAACAGCGCTTTTTCAACGTGGCTCGCGGGTCAGCTCTATCAGCTGCTTATCGCCGGCCGCAACTTTGGAGAAAGCCTGCCGGTCAGCCTTTACGCAGCACTTGCGGCGGGACTCGTTTTCACTACCGCAAACACACTCCTCGTTGCCCTTCCCATCGCCGCAGTCCAGAATTTGCCTTACCGCTCAGTGCTTACTCCCTACTTCCGCTCCGTGGCCGCATTTTTCTCAGGAATCACATCCCTGTCCGTGGCTGTTGCGGCACTTTGGTACCTTCACCCGGCGGCGGTCGCTCTGTTGCTCCCCGCGCTCCTCACCACGAAGCTGGCCTACGACAACTACGTCCGCCTGCGTGACGAGACCGACAACTTCCTCCACGCCCTGGCGGACGCGGTGGACCTGCGGGACCCGTACACCGCCAGCCACTCCGTGCGCGTCGCGGAACTCGCCGGGGCCCTGGGCGAACGGCTCGGCCTCCAGGGGGACACCCTGTGGGGCTTGCAGGCGGTCGCCCGCGTCCACGACGTGGGCAAGATCACCGTCCCCGACTCCGTCCTCCGGAAGGCCGGGGCCCTCACCCCCGAAGAGTACGAGGAGATGAAGGGGCATGTGGAAGCGGGCGTCCGCATCCTCCAGCACATCAGCCTCTACCGGGACTCCCTGGAGATCCTGGCTCAGCACCACGAGCGGCTGGACGGCTCCGGATACCCGAGGGGCCTGAAGGGGGAGGAGATCATCTTCCCCGCCCGCGTCCTGGCCGTGGCAGACGCCTACGACGCCATGACCACCGACCGGCCCTACCGGCGGGCGAAGACGCCCGAGGAGGCGGTGCGGGAGCTCTACCGGGTGGCGGGGAAGGAGTATGATTTGAACGTGGTCCGCGCGCTGGAGGACGAGCTGGTGGCGCGCGGTGTCCTCAAGGGCCCGGTGGTGCCCGCGGCCCTGGAAGCCGCGGGCTCGCCCGCGGTGGAGCAGGAAGTGGGCGCGGATGCTGCTGCTCGTGCCGCTCGCGTTGTCCCTCTGCCTCGGGTGGGCTCGGGGCGGAAGCCTTCGTAACCTGCTCGCCGCGGACCTGCGTGCCCCCTGGATCCCCCTCCTGGCCTTGGGCCTCCAACTGGCCATCTTCGAGCCCACGGGGCCCCTGCCTTTCCTGCGCGGCCGGGAACTGGCCGTCCACGTAGCCTCGTACGTGGTCCTGGGGGCCTTTCTGTGGGCCAACCGACACCTGCCGGGGGTGTGGCTGGTGGCTTTGGGGTTCGCGTGTAACGCCGCCGCCATCCTCGCCAACGGGGGGCTGATGCCCGCGTCTGAGGAAGCCCTCCGGGCCGCGGGCCGCTGGAACCTGCTCCGGCAGGCAGGGGGAGCCCACAACAACTCTACCGTGATCGGCCCCGCCACCGCCCTGTGGTTTCTGGGAGACGTGTTCGCCCTCCCGCAGGGCGTTCCCCTGGCCAACGTCTTCAGCCTGGGGGACGTGCTCCTCGCCCTGGGGGTGCTGGTCCTGGTGCCGCCCCTGATGGGAGCCCGGCCCGCACCGCCCCGCCTCGCAGCCGCGGGCGTGGCGGTGGCGGCCTTTCTCCTTGGCTTCCTCCTGGGGAGTTTGGAAGTGCCCGCGGCCTTGCGGGGCAACGCGGGACCGTCGGAGGCCTCCCCGGTCTCCGCATACGAGGCCGCACCGCGCTGAGACGGGCCCTCACCGGGCTAGCACCAGGACTACGTCGTTCACGTTCGTCCCCGTCGGCCCGGTGCGCACCAGGTCTTGCAGCGCTTCGAAGAACGCGTACGCGTCGTTGCGGGCGAGAAACTCCTCCGGGTCCAGCCCGCGCGCCCTGGCCCGGGGCAAGGTGGTGCCGTCCGCGAACGCGCCCGCCGCGTCCGTGGGGCCGTCGGTGCCGTCGGTGGCCAGGCTCGCCACCAGGACCCCGGACAAGCCCTCGAGACCCAGGGCACTGGCCAGCACCAGTTCCTGGTTGCGCCCTCCCCGTCCAGGCCCACGGACGGTGACCGTGGTCTCCCCTCCCATCAGCAGGCACGCGGGCTTGGGCACCGGACGGTCGCCCACCACCTCCTCCCGCGCCAGGGCCGCCACCACGCGGCCCACCTCGCGGGCTTCCCCCTCCAACCACGTGGTCAGGACCAGCGCCCGGTAACCCAGCCGTTCCGCGGCAGCCCGGGCTCCCTCCACCGCGTCCGCCACGCCCGCCACCACGTGCAAACTCACCCTCTCGAAGACCGGGTCTCCCGGCTTGGGGGTTTCGGGCACCTGGCCGGAAGCCCCGCGCTCCAGCCTTTCCCGCACCGCGGGCGGTACCCGCTCCAGGAGCCGGTACCGCTCCAGGACCCGCAGGGCGTCCCCGTAGGTGGTGGGGTCCGGACTCAAGGGGCCGGACGCGATGGCGTCCAGGGGGTCCCCGAGCACGTCGCTCACCACAAGCCCCACCACCCGGGCCGGGTAAGCCAGCCGGGCCAGCCAGCCGCCCTTCACCGCGGACAGGTGCTTTCGGACCGCGTTCACCTCGGAGATGGTGGCGCCGCTGCGCAGCAGGAGGTCCGTGACCGCCACCTTGTCCTGCAGGGTGAGGCCCTCCGCGGGAAGCGGGAGCAGCGCCGAGCCCCCGCCCGACACCAGGCACAACACCAGGTCCCCTTCGCCCGCCTCCCGGAGGAGGTCTGCCATCCGACGCGCCGCGGCCTCCCCTTCGGGGCCCGGCAGGGGGTGCGAGGCTTCCAGCACTTCCACCTTGCGCAGGGGCGCGCCGTGGCCATGCTTGGTCACCACTAGCCCCCCGCGGAGACGGTCCCCGAGCAGTTGCTCCACAGCCCGGGCCATGCGCGCGGACGCCTTTCCGAAGCCCACCACCCAGAGGCTCCGGAAGCTCAGGAGGTCGAGCTGGGTCGTGCCCACCACCAGCTGGTCGCCTCGGCGGCGCAGGTTCCGCCGCACGGCCCCTTCCGCGTCCGCGGCCTCCAGGGCTGCGTCCAGGATGGCGCGGGCGTGCTCCCGCAGCTCCCGCTGGGGTCCGTGGAACGGAGAAGGTGGAGTTCCCGAGGGCTGCACTACACGCGTTCCCAAGCGGCCACCAACCGGGGCTTTTCCTGCTCGAAGACCTCCGCCTGACGCTCCACCACCCGCTCCGCCTGCCGGCTGTCCAGGGCCTGGGTCTCCTCCGCGAAAGCCGCCACCCGGCCGAAGTACACGGGCACCAGGGCCGCCACCACGGCGTCGGGGTCCAGGTCGTCCCGGTGAAAGGCCACGGCGAAGTCGTACACCACCCGGGCCCACCAGCGGTCCGTGAGCCACCGCGCGGGACCTCCCTCCGCCGCCCGCTCCACCTGTTCCCGCACGTCCGGGGCCAACACCCGGGCCCACAGGCTGCCGTGGCTGCGCAGCCCCTCCCGGAACCGCTCCACCAGGGCGGGGATGGTGATGGACACGGGCTCCGGCTCTCCCTCCACCGGCTCTCCCACTTCGGGGACCGGCTGGCTTCCCCGCACCTGCCGCCAGCGCCACGGGTACACGGCCAGCAAGGAAAACAGGGTGCCCACCACCTGCTGGAACATGGGTCCCAGGGTCGCCGCGGGGTCCCTGGCGTCGTGCACCTTGGGGCCCAGGTTTGCCTGGACCACCCGGAAACCCTCGCACAGGGCCGTGGTGGTCATCCACACGTCGATCCCGAAGCGGGCCACGTCGCTCTCCCACACCGGCTTGCTCAGCAGGCGCGCCACCAGGGCCCGGCTGAGGCCGAAGTCCCCCCCGATGGGCTGCCGGACTCTGGCTCCGTACAGGGCCCGCGTCATGGGATAGGCCAGGGTGTTGGTGATGGTCCCGTCGTACTTGTGCCGCAGGTACAAGGGAACCACGTAGTCCGCTCCGCCCTCCAGCACCGGCCCTGCCAGCCGCTGCACCCACCACGGCTCGATGGAGCGCAGGTCCGCGTCCACGGTCAGGCAGCACCGCGCCCCGACCAGCTGTGCGGCTTCCAGGACCGCACGCACCGCGGTGCCTTTTCCCGGCACCCCCTCGTACGTGGTGCTCAGCACCCGCACGGACGCCGGCACGGGAGAGGCCACCGCGGCCTCCCGCGTACCGTCCGTGGAACCCCCGTCCGCGTTCAGCACCAGGGTCCGTAGCCCCAGGAGACGGTCTGCACCCTCCGCCACGGTACGGACCACGTGGCCCACGGTGGCCGCGTTCTGGAAGCTCGGGATTCCCACCACCAGGTCGGCGTGGCCCACCCGCCGCAGTTCCTTCCGGACTTCTCCCGGGAGCGCGGACACTACCCCCTCCCCACCGGCACCTCGGCCCCTTGATTGGGGCGCACCACCTGCACCGTGGCCGCCATCCCGTGCCGCCGGAGGTGTTCTGCGACCACGTCCCGCGCCAGGGGCACCAGGTTGTTCACCTCGCTCACGTGCAGCAGCACGAACTGCTGCGCCCGTCCCTCGTACAGCCGCACCGCGGCAGCCGCCGCGGCGTCGTTGCTGAGGTGTCCGTGACGCCCGAGGATCCGGTTCCTCAAGAACCAAGGGTAGGGGCTCACCCCCAGGAGGCGGAGGTCGTAGTTGGCCTCCAGGAGGACCACCTCGCATCCCCTGGCCCGCTCCACCAGAGCTTCACTCACGTCTCCCAGGTCGGTCACCACCGCCGCCCGCAACTCGGGAGCCTGCAGCACGAAGGCCACGGGGTCGGCAGCGTCGTGCGGCACCGGGACAGCCTCCACCGTCCACCGGCCCACCCGGAAGGGCTGGAGGTTCACAAAGCGCTCGCACGGTACCCGGTCGAGTCCGCAGGCCCGCAGGGTGCCCTCGTTGGCCAACACCGGTACTTGCAAGGTCCGGGACAGGACCGCGGCCCCCCGGGCGTGGTCGTCGTGCTCGTGGGTGAGGAGCACCGCCCGCAGGGCCTGCAAAGAGCAGCCCACCTCTCGGAGCCGCCGGAGTAGGGTCTCACCGGGCAGCCCCGCATCCACCAGGACCGCGTCGCCCCCGGCCTCCAGCCACACGGCGTTGCCCGCGCTGCCCGAAGCCAGCACCACGACCCGCACGGCTCACCACACCCTCACGGCCGACAGCTGCTCCACCAGGGGCAGCAGTCCCTCCCGCGCCACCCGCTCCTCCGCGAAACGCTCCCGCACCCGCCGCCGCAGCTGGGCCGCCCGATCCGCGGACAGGGCCCCCACGATCTTCTTCGCCACGGACTCCGGGGCCTCGTCCGGGTCCAGGAAGTGGGCCAGGTCCCCCGCCACCTCCACCGCGGCAGGGAGACGGGAGCAGAACACCGGGACCCGCAGCAAGCCGGCTTCCGCCACCGGAAGCCCGAACCCCTCCAGCACGCTGGGGATCAACACCGCGTCGCAGCGAAGGTAGAGCTCCCCCACGGTCCGCGCCGAGCAGCGGAGGCCGCGCTCCGCCAGGAACACCACGTGGTCGTCCACCCCGAGGCCGTGTCGCAGCGTCTGCAGCTGCTCCAGGTACCTCCTGTTGTCTGCGGTGTGGGCGCCCAGGGGGCCGGTCACCACCACCAGGGGTGCGAAACCCAGGTCCCGCAGGGCCGCCGCTACCCGGACCGCCAGTTCCAGGTTCTTGCGCCGGGTGACCCGGACGGGCACCAGGAGCACGGGGTACCGTGCGTCCCAGGGGAACAGGGCCAGGACTCGCCGGGTCTGGGCGCCCTCCAGGTGGAGGGCTTGCAGGGAAACCCCGGGGGGCACCACGGGCACCTGGGACTCCGCCAGCCCCAGGTGGCGGGCCAGGGAGGCGCGCACCGCCTGGCTGATGGCCACGTACGTGACTTCAGACCTCGGGCGGCGGAGCAGCTCTCGGAAGGGGCTTTCAGGCACGCGGGCGACCTCCGCAGGGTTGTCCCAGACCACGTCGTGGGTCCAGGCCACCCACCGGCAGGCCAGCTTCCGGTCCAGGAGGTGGTGCAAGGCGGCCAGGAGGGGGAGGTTCTTGGCCAGGGTGAACACGTTGTGGGCCAGGCACACCGCACCCTCCAGCTCAGGGGCGAGGTCCGAGGCGATGCGGTCCCGGAGCTGCTCCAGGGGTCTTGCCTCCCCTCCCGCCAAGGCCGCGTGGGCCCTGCGGACCTCCGGGTGCCGGCCGTACAGCAAAGGCAGGACGGCGACGCCGGGCCTGGCCCCGCCCTTGCCCGTCACCACCCGGACCTCGTAGCCGGCCTCCCGCAGCCAGCGGGCCTGCGCCGCCAGCACGGACTCCACCCCGCCCACCACGGGGGGCGCGGAGTAGTGCAACAACACCACGCGGCGTGCCACGCGTTGGATACTTCCCCTCCGCCCCTGCGGGGTCCTGGTGACCGGAGACTGGCCCGGCCGTGGTACAATACCTGCTGAGCGGGCGGGTGTAGCTCAGGGGTAGAGCATCGGCTTCCCAAGCCGAGGGCCGCGGGTTCGAATCCCGTCGCCCGCTCCAGGCGCCAGGCGTTCCCCGGCTGCGGTAGCTCGTGAGGCCCGCGTCCCCGGCCAGTATCATGGACCCGGGCCACAGCCGCGTGACCCTCAGGGCGGTCGAGCAGGGAGGTGCGCCTTGGACTTGGTGTCCCGTCTCACGGAGGCCCTGGGCTCCCACCGCGTGTCCACGGTGGAGTCCGTCCTGGACAGCCACGGCCGCGACGAAGGCTATCCGGAAAGCCGTCGACCTCTTGTGGTGGCTTTCGCGGAAGGGGTGGAGGACGTACGGACCGTGCTGGCGGTGGCGCGGGAGTACCGGGTCCCTGTGATCCCCTACGGCGCGGGCAGCAGCCTGGAAGGGGCCCTGGTGCCCCTCGGCCCCGCCATCAGCCTGGACCTGTCCCGCATGGACCGGGTCCTCGAGGTGCGCCCCGAGGACTTCGTGGCCACGGTGGAACCCGGGGTCACCCACGGGGCCCTGAACCGAGCCCTCCGCCACCACGGCCTCTTCTTCCCCGTGGACCCCGGGGCCGACGCTTCCCTGGGCGGGATGGCGGCCACGAACGCGTCCGGTACCACCACCGTCCGCTACGGAGGGATGCGGCACAACGTCCTGAGCCTGCAGGTGGTCCTGGCCGACGGCCAGGTGTTGGAGCTGGGCAGGCCTGTCCGCAAGACCAGCTCGGGGTACGACCTCAAGGACTTGTTCATCGGGTCGGAGGGGACCCTCGGGGTCATCACCCGCCTCACGGTGCGCCTGCACCCCCTGCCCGCCCACGTGCACACCGCCCGGGCCTTCTTCCCCTCCGTGGAGGCAGCCTCCCGGGCGGCGTACGAGATCATGGCCGCGGGCCTCCCGGTGGCGCGGCTGGAGCTGGTGGACGCCCTGGGGATGCGGGTGATCAACGCCTTTCTGGACCGTCGTGACCCGGAGCAGCCCGCCCTGTTCTTGGAGTTCCACTCCTCCACGGAGGCTGCTTTGCGGGCAGAGACGGAGGCGGTGTTCGGGGTGTGCCGGGACCACGGGGCGGTGTTGGTGCAGACGGCCCACACGCCGGAGGAGCGTTCGGCCCTGTGGGAAGCGCGCCACAAGGTGTACTGGGCCACCACCCACGCGTACCCCGGCCACGTGTTCCTCACCACGGACGTGGCCGTTCCCCTCTCCCGGCTGCCGGAGCTCGTGGCCTTCGCCCACCAGCTGCTCCAGGAGTCGGGCTTGGCCGGAGGGATCGTGGGGCACGTGGGAGACGGGAACTTCCACGTCCTCGTGGCCACCCCGCCGGACGAGTACCCCCGCGCGGAGGAGTACAGCGAGAAGCTGGTCTCCCGGGCCCTGGAGGTGGGGGGGACGGCTACGGGGGAGCACGGGGTGGGGCTGCGCAAGCGGAAGTTCCTCGCGGCGGAGCACGGGCCCGCCCTGGATTGGATGCGCAGGATCAAGGCCCTGCTGGACCCTGAGGGGATCCTGAACCCCGGCAAAGGGCCTGCGTAGACTGTCGTTGCCCGGCAAGCCGGGCCGCGGTACTGTCAAGATTTGGCCAAGGACACGTCTTTGGCGGCCATCGTGAACGTGTTCGAACTCACCACCGCGGGCCGACGGGTGGTAGAGCGGACCTTGGCCTCCTTCGAGATCTGGCTGGTGGTGGCCGCCCTGTACTTCCTCCTGTGTTACCCGCTGTCTGTGGCCACGCAGCGCCTGGAGCGCCGGTTGGTGGCGGAGGTCTCATGAGCGCCGGGCAGCCCATCATCCTCCTGCAGGGCGTGCACAAGTGGTTCGGGCGCCTTCACGTGCTGCGGGGCATCGACCTGGAGGTCTGGCCGGGAGAGGTGGTGGTGATCTGCGGCCCCTCCGGCTCCGGCAAGTCCACCCTCATCCGCTGCATCAACCGCCTGGAGCGGCACGACCGCGGCCGCATCGTGGTCGACGGCATCGAGCTCACGGACGACCTCCGACACGTGGACGCGGTCCGGCGTGAGGTGGGCATGGTGTTCCAGCAGTTCAACCTCTTCCCCCACCTCACGGTCCTCCAGAACATTACCCTGGCGCCGGTGCTGGTACGCAAGTGGCCGCGGGAGCAGGCGGAGCGGGTGGCCCGGGAGTTGCTGGAGCGCGTGGGGATCCCAGAGAAGGCGGACAGCTACCCCTCCCAGCTGTCGGGCGGCCAGCAGCAGCGGGTGGCCATCGCCCGGGCCCTGGCTATGCAGCCCAAGATCATGCTCTTCGACGAGCCCACCTCGGCCCTGGACCCGGAGATGATCCAGGAGGTCCTGGACGTCATGCGGGACCTGGCGCGCCGGGGGATGACCATGGTGGTGGTCACCCACGAGATGGGGTTCGCCCGCGAGGTGGCCGACCGCATCGTGTTCCTGGACGAAGGGACGGTGGTGGAGGTGGCTCCCCCGGAGACGTTCTTTTCCTCCCCCCGCCACGACCGGACCCGGGCCTTCCTCTCCAAGATCTTGCGCTGACGGGCCGTCAGTCCGCGGTCTGGGTGTGCACCGCCTCCGCGAGGTGTTCGTCCAGCCACGCCTCCTGGGAGTCCCATCGGATCCGCACACCCCGGGGGGTCCGTTCCACCACCTGGAGGCGCACTCCCGGGCGGATGCCGGTGGCCTCCAGCTCCCGCAGCACCCGGGGGTCCTCGTCCTCCACCTCCTGCACCTCCACCACCTCCCCCGGCTGTCGATCCCTCAAGGGCACGGGAGGTGTGCGGTCAGGCGCCTGCGGGGGGATGGGCGAGCCGTGAGGGTCTCTCCTCGGGTAGCCCAGGGCTTCGTCCAGGCGCGCGGCCAGTTCCGCGGGGCCCAGGTGCTCCAGCCGCTCCGCCTCCGCGTGCACCTCCGCCCACGACAACCCAGCCTCGTCCACCAGGTAGCGCTCCCACAGGCGGTGGGAACGCACCAGGTCCATCGCCCGCACCCGCCCGGCTTCGGACAGCGTCACCCCGCCACCCTCCCGGAGCATCCAGCCCGCCGCCTGCAACCGGCGGACCAGGGCCCTGGCCGTGCGGAGGGGGAGGCCCGTCCGCTCGGCGAGACGGTCCAGGGAGACCTGCGTCCCGCCGAGGGCGTAGGCGTGCTTGAGGAGGTCCTCCGCCGCCCGCTCCCGGGCCAGGCGCCTGCGGCGGGCCCACTCCCACAGCAACCCTTCCCGGGGGCTTCCGAGCACCGCGGCCGCAAACAGCAGGCTCGCCACCAGGACCATGGTGGCTCCCGAGGCCACGTTGAGGTGGTAGGAAAGGAACAGCCCCACCACCGTGGAGACCACGCCCACCACCACCGCCACCCCCAGCATGCGGGACATGCGGTCCGTGAGCAAAAAGGCCACCGCACCCGGGGTGATCAGCATGGCCACCACCAGGACGATCCCCACGGTCTGCAGGGACGCCACAATGGTGAGGGCGAGGAGGAACATCAGGGTGTAGTGCAGGACGCCAGTGGCCAGGCCCATGGCCGCCGCGGCCACGGGATCGAAGGTCCACAGGACCAGCTCCTTGTACAGCAGCGCCACCGCGGCCAGCACCACGGCCCCCGTGACGGCGGTGAGGACCAGGTCCGCGTCGGAGACCCCCAACACGTTCCCGAAGAGGATGTGGAACAGGTCTACCGCTTTGCTGCGGATCCGGCTCACGAGGACGAAGCCCAGGGCGAAGGCCCCCGTGAACACGATCCCCATGGCGGAGTCTTCCTTGATCCGGGTGTGCCGTTCCACCGCGGAGATCCCCAGGGCCGTGAGGATCCCCGTGGTCACCGCGCCCAGGAAGAAGGGAAGGCCGAGGAGGTACGCGAGGGCGACCCCCGGCAGCACCGCGTGGGAGATGGCATCCCCCAGCAGGGCCCAGCGCTTCACCAGCAGAAAACAGCTGAGCACCGCGCAGATCCCGCCCACCAACACGGAGGCGGCCAGGGCCCGCTGCATGAAGGTGTACTGCATGGGCGCCACCACGAGCTCCCACAGGCTCACGGCCGGATCACCATCCTCTGGTCCGCCACCTCCAGCAGGGTCAGCCGGCCTCCGTAGGTGCGCTGCAGCAGGTCCGGCCGGAAGACCTCCGCGGGAGGTCCGTACGCCACCACGCGCTGATTCAGCAGCAGCAGCCGGTCGAAGGCGGTCTGAGCCCGGTTCAGGTCGTGGGTCGCCACCACCACCGTCCGGCCTTCCTCCCGCAACCGGTCCAACAGGGCGTAGATGGTCTCCTCCGTGGCCGCGTCCACGCCCACGAAGGGCTCGTCCAACAACAGCAGGCGGGCTTCCTGCGCCAGGGCCCGGGCCAGGAACACCCGCTGCTGCTGGCCGCCGGACAGCTGCCCGATCTGCCGGTGTGCCAGGTCCTCCATCCCCACCTGGCGGAGGCACTCCCAGGCCACCCGACGGTCCTCCGGCCGGGGGCGCCGCACCCAGCCCAGGTGCGGGAAGCGGCCCATGAGGACCACTTCCTCCACCACCACGGGGTAGTCCCAGTCCACCTCGCTGCGCTGGGGCACGTACGCCACCAGCTTCCGTGCCTCCCGTACGGGCCGGCCGAACAGCTCCACCTGGCCGGTATCCGGAGCCAGCAGCCCCACCAGGGCCCGCAGCAGGGTGGACTTGCCCGCCCCGTTGGGGCCGACGAGCCCGACCCGCAGCCCCTGCTCCACGGCCACGGTGACGTTGCGGACGGCGGGCTTGCCCCGGTAGGAGACGGTGAGGTTTTCCACCCGGATGGCGGGAACGCCGTCCTTCACCGCAAGGCCTCCACGATGGCGCGCACGTTGTGGCGCATCATCTTCACGTAGGTGTCCGCGTCACTCCCAGACGGGCCCAGGGAGTCCCCGTAGAGCTTTTCGCCCACGCGGACGCCCGCCTCCCGCGCCACCCGCTCCATGAGCTTCGGGTTGATGGTGGTCTCCACGAACACCGCGGGGACTTTTTCCGCACGGATCCGGTCCACCAGCCGGGCGATCTCCTGCGCGGAGGGCTCGTCCTCGGTGCTGATGCCCCAGATGGTCCCCACCACGCGGAAGCCGTACCGCTGCCCGAAGTAGCGGAAGGCGTCGTGGGTGGTGACCAGCTTGCGCCGGTGCGGCGGGACCTGAGCCACCTGCTGTTGGATCCACGCGTGCAGGGCGTCCAGCTCCCGCAGGGCCCGGGCCGCGTTGCGTTCGTAGGTGGCCCGGCCCTCCGGGTCGAAACGCACCAGGGCGTCCCGGGCGTTCTCCACGTACTTCTTAGCGAACACGGGGTCCATCCAGAGGTGGGGGTCCGGGTCTCCCCGGTACCGGCCTTCCGTCTGGACGGCCGGGCGCAGTCCCTGGGTGAGGACCACGGCCACGCGCCGTCCTCCCGCGTTTTCGATGAGCTCCTCCAGCCACTTCTCCAGGCCGAGCCCGTTGTAAAACACCAGCTGGGACTCCGCCACCCGCTGCACGTCCTTGGGCACGGGCTCGTAGGTGTGGGGGTCTCCGCCCACGGGGATCAGGCTGACCACCTCCACCCGGTCTCCTGCCACCTGGGAGACCAGGTCTGCCAGGATGTTGATGGTGGCCACGGCCTTGGGCCGGCTGCGGGGCGGGTTCGGAGCCGCCGCGCAGGCGGAAAGGGCCAGCAAGGGCACCAGCCACCACCACCGGCCAGACCTCACGGGCCCACCTCCCGCACGAATACGCCCTCCGCGGCCCGGAGGGGCACCCGGTGGGTGGCTCCTCCTGTCTGTACCGTCACCCCCGCTTCGGACCTCCGGAGCACCCGCAGCTGGGTGCCCGGCAGCAGGGCCAAGGAGGCCAACCGGCGCAGCCGGGCCGGGTCGCTGTCACTCACCCGCTCCACCCGGAAGGTCTTGCCCGGAACGGCCTCCGAAAGGCGAGGGTGGCGCTCCTCCCGCAGCTCCCCCGCCCGGGTGGGGATGGGGTCCCCGTGGGGGTCTGCGGTCGGGTCGTCCAGGGCCTGCGCGATGCGCTCCTCCAGGCTCTCCGAGAGGGCGTGCTCTAGCCGCTCGGCTTCCTCGTGGGCCTGCTCGATGGGCAGTCCCAACTTCACCGTGAGGTACAGCTCCAGGAGCCTGTGGTGCCGGATCACCTCCAGGGCTGCTCGCTGTCCCGCCGTGGTGAGACGCACCCCGCGGTAGGGCGTGTGCGCGACCAGGCCCTGGGCGCTCATGCGCTTCAGCATCTTGGTCACGGAGGCGGCCGCCACCCCCAGGTGGCTGGCGATGGCGTTGGTGCCCACAGGCCGCCCCGACCGGCCCAGCTTGAAGATGGCCTTCAGGTAGTCCTCCACCGCCGCGCTGGTCACCCGCCGCCTCCGATTTGGCCTGCGCTAAATTTGCCTTGGCTAAAAAGTAGTCCCCCCGGAGTGCCCCCGTCAAGGACCCGCGGTTCCCCGCCCGGTGCCGGCGGGGCAAAATACTCTCGAGGGAGCTCAAAGGGGGTGGAGCATGCCGGACGTAGTTCGCCGCGTGGAGTACCAGTACGTGGTGGTGCCGGACCGTCCCGGGGAAGGGCTCCGGGTGCTGGCGGCCCTGCAGCGGGAAGGGGTAAACCTCCTCGCGTATCTGGGCTTCCCCCTGGAGGGCGGCCGGGCCCAGCTGGACCTGGTGGCGGAGGACCCGGAGGCCCTGCGGCGGGTGGCCGCCCGGGAAGGGTGGGAGCTCAGTGCCCCCAAGTGGGCGTTCCTGGTGCAGGGAGACGACCGGGTGGGGGCCGCCGCGGAGCACATCCGCAAGCTCAGTGAGGCAGGGGTGAACATCACCGCGGCCGCGGCTGCCGCCGCGGGGGCGGGACGCTACGGGATGGTCCTGTGGGTGAAGCCGGAGGACTACGACCGGGCGGCGCAGCTCCTGGGCGCCTAGACCGTCGCGAGACTCCCTCCGCTGCGGGAGCGCTCACACGGGCGGGCTTTCCGGGGGCAGGTAGCGGGCGAACCAGTCCGCGGCCAGCTGCGCCACCTGTTCCAGGGCGCCCGGTTCCTCGAACAGGTGACCCGCCCCGGGGATGACCTCTAGGCGGTGGTGGCAGGCCAGCAGGGCCGCGGCCTGCTGGTTGAGCCGCAGTACCGGTTCGTCCGCGCCTCCCACGATGAGAAGGGTCGGGGCCTGGACACGGGGCAGGGCTTCCAGGGCCAGGTCCGGCCGGCCGCCCCGGGACACCACCGCGGCCACCCGGTCCGGGGCTGCGGCCGCCGCCCGCAGCGCCGCCGCAGCCCCGGTGCTGGCGCCGAACAGCCCGACCCGCAGGTGCCCCAGTTCCGGATGCACGGCCGCCCAGCCCACGGCCCGGAGCACCCGTTGCGTCAACAGGGGGATGTCGAAGCGCAGCCTGCCCGTCCGCTGGTCTTCCCGCTCCTCCTCCGGGGTAAGGAGGTCCAAGAGCAGGGTGGCGAACTGCACCTGCTGCAGCCGTTCCGCCACGAACCGGTTTCGGGGGCTGAAGCGGCTGCTGCCGCTCCCGTGGGCGAACACCACAAGCCCCCGCGGGCCCGTGGGCACCGCGAGGTCACCTTCCAGGACCTCGCCGTCCAGGGGGATCTGTACCGGCCGCCGCACCACCGCCGAAGCTCCTCACCGAGAGGAGACCGGGCCCCCCAACAGTCGCGCAGCGACCCCGGGTGGTCCACAGCCCCTCCCCTGCTATCATGGACCCGGAGGGGACGAGGGCGCCATGCCGGTGTACGAGTACGTCTGCACCCGTTGCGGAGAGCGGTTCGAGCGGCTGGTGAGCTACGCGGAGGCGGACCGGGTGTCTTGCCAGGGCTGCGGCTCTGACCAGGTCCGGCGGCTGGTCTCCCTCATCGCCGCCCCGAAGCCCGCGCACCCGGCCGGGGGATGCGGCTGCGGCGGCCGTTGCAGCTGCGGAACCCACTGATGAAGGGCCCGCGGGGCCGGCGTCAGCGGTAGCTGGCCAGGACCGGCTCTAGGTCTACCCCGGACAGCTCCTCCTCCCACATGGGCAGCCTCCCCTGGGCCCGCTTGGGCCGCGGGTTCCGGTACACCACCCCCAGGGGGACCTTGCCGCGGCGTGCGAACTCCCGCACCAGCCTCCAGGCGGCGTCCCGGTCGGAGGGGTCGTGGTCCTCGGGCACGTACTCCACCCGCTCCCGGAACCAGTCGTAGGTGTTGAACCGGTTGTAGGTGACGCAGGGGGAGAAGTCGTTGATGAAGGCGAACCCGGGGTGCTGCAGGGCCTCCACGATCATGCGGGCGGTGTGCTTCACGTCCCCGCTGAAGGACTGCGCCACGAAGGTGGCCTCGCTGGCCAGGGCCAGCAGCAGGGCGTCCACCATGGGCGGGTGCTCTTCCCGGGAACCGCGTTCGTCGGGCTGGCCGAGCCCCGCGGTGGGAGAGTCCTGGCCCTTGGTGAGCCCGTAGACCCCGTTGTTCATCACCAGCAGCACCATGTCCGGGTCGCGTCGGCACACGTGGACGAAGTTCTCCACCCCGATGGCGAAGGTGTCCCCGTCGCCCGCCAGGCAGATCACCTTCAGTTCCGGGTTGGCCATCTTGGCCCCCAGGCCGTACGCCAGGGCTCCCCCGTGGGTCCCGTGGAAAGCGTTGCCGTTGAGGTAGTTCCGGATCTGGCCGGAGCAGCCGATCCCGCCCACCAGGAGGAGCTCGTGGGGCATGATCTCCAACTCCACCAGGGCCTGCTTGAGGGCTGCCAACACGCCGAAGTCCCCGCATCCCGGACACCACTGGATCCGGTGCTTGGGGACCGCGTTTTCCTCCCAGAGCTTAATCCCCTTCGTGTTCGCCACGACCCACCTCCGCAGGCACGGGCTGGCTGTCTCCCCCGATCCGGACCACCGCGCCCTCCCGCCGTAAAGCCTGCTCCACCGCGTCTGCCACCTCCGTGGGGTACAGGGGGACGCCGTTGTACTTGTTCACGCGGCGGGTGGCAAGCCGCAGCTCCCGCTGCAACAGGTCCGCGAACTGCCCGCTGAAGTTCTGCTCCACCACCACCACCGGCCCCGCGTCCGCGAACAGAGCTTCCAGCTTCCCCCGGTGCAGGGGGAAGACGTGGGTGAAGTGCACCAGGGCCACGGGGACGCCCCGCCGCTGGAGGATCAGCCGCGCTTCTTCCAGCACCGGCCGGGTGTTGCCCCACCCGACCATCACGGGATTGCCCCGCACCGACCCGAACACCTGGGGCGGCCTCCAGTCCTCCCGGAGGTACACCTCCAGCTTCCGCATCCGCTTCTCCACCATGGCCGCCCGCTTGCGCGGGTCGATGGACACGAACCCGAACTCGTCGTGCTCCGCCCCGCTGGCCTTGAAGATGGCCCCCGGAGTCCCGGGGAAGCTCCGGGGCGAGATCCCGGAGGGGGTCACCTCGAAGCGGCGGTACGGCTTGCCCTGTACGTCCTTCTCCCGGACCACGCCGTGCCGCACCACGGGTCCGGTCTGGAATACCTCCTCCGGGACCGTCTTCTTCCCCTCGGACAGGTTCAGGTCCGTGAGGAAGAACACGGGGCACTGGTACTTGTCGGACAGCTCACAGGCCTCCCGCATCAGGAGGTAGCACTCCTCCACGGTGCCGGGCGCCAGCACGATCCGCGGGAAGTCCCCGTGGCCGCCTCCCACCACCAGATTCAGGTCCCCCTGCTCGGGCCGGGTGGGCATGCCCGTGGAAGGCCCTGCCCGCTGGGCGTCCACCACGATCACGGGGGTCTCCGTGGCGCCGCTCACCCCGAACTCCTCCACCTTCAGGGAGATGCCCGGCCCGGAGCTGGCCACCATGGCGCGGACGCCCGCCAGCGCCGCGCCGATGGCCGCCCGGATGCTCTCCCGCTCGTTCTGCCCCTGGAGGGCGCGGCCTCCATACCGGGGCAGCCACTCCTCCATGAACTCCAGGATGCTGCTGGCCGGGGTGATGGGATAGCCCGCGTAGAACCGCACACCGCCCGCGATGGCGCCCAGCCCCAAACACTCGTTGCCGGAGATGTACACCGCCCGGGGACGGCCCGGCCGGGGCTCCACCCGCACCGGGAGCTGGTAGCCGTTGGCCTCCAGCACCCGCTCCACCTCCTGCTGGCCCCGCCGCGCGGCCTGCAGGTTCAGGTCCACCACCTCCCGGCCCTTCCGCAGGAACCGCTCCTCCAGGAGCTGGCGCAGGTACGCCTCGCCCGCGTCGAACTGCAGGAGCCGGAACAGGGCACCGGTCATCACCACGTTCTTCACGACTTCCCGCTTGAGCTCCGCTTGCGCGATCTTCCGCGCCGGGATGGGGAACACCTGGATCCCCCGCGCCTGCAGGGAGGCGGTGGGGATCTCCCCGGTGGAGGAGTCGTACACCAGAATCCCCCCGTCCCGCAGCTTGCCTCCGTGGCGCAGCACCGTGTCCCGGTTCGGCTGCTCGGGCGCGTCGGGGTTGCTGTCGTAGTCCAGGGCCACCAGCACGTCCACCTCCGGGTCCCCGTAGGAGACGGGAGGTTCCTCGGTGACCAGCATGGGGTCGAACTGGTGGGCGCCGTAGATGGTGGAGGCGTAGCCCTTCTCCATGGCCACCGCGAACAGCCCCGCGCGGGTGAAGATCTTGCCCAGGATGTCGGTGACGGTGGTGACCCCGTCGCGGAGCTGGACTCCCCCGACCAGGATCTTCACGTGGTTCACGCGCACAGCCTGTCCCTCCCGCCCCGGGGCTTCCCGCCCCGGAGACTCCCCGGCAAGACCACCCTAGCACCCGCCCTTCTCCCCTTCCAATCGATGCGCACTATGCGCCGGATAACCCGCATCTATCCCCGCGACCCCGCAGGAATCCCCGGGCCCCTGGCGAAGCCCCCGGGGGGCCCATCCGGGGAAGACCGGGCTGTGGGAGGGTGACCGGCGGGGTTTTGGAGGGGGCCCGGTGACGGGCCTGCTGGCGGCGGGGGCTGTGTTGGCCTTGGTGGTGGGGACCGCAGGGCAAGCCGCGCCCCCGCCCACCACGGCCGCGGTGCGGAACCTCATCGAATCCTTCATCGGCACGGGCACCGTCACCCACGTCTTTCTGCACGCCGCGGGACGCGAGGTGGAGGTCCACGTGCGTCTGGACGGGGTGCGTTCCTTGCCCCCGGACCGGGCAGACTGGGGGTGGTTTTTCCGGGACGTCTCCGAGATCGCCACCAGCCGCGTGTTCCGGCCTCCCCTCCCGCACCAAGGGCTGGAGCGGCTCACCCGCATCCGCCTGTGGTACAGCCTGGGCGGGCGGCTGGTGGCCCGGGCCGCCCGGGACCGCAGCCAGGCCGCTCCCACCGTGGTCCTCCTGCCGTAAGCGTGCCCGGCCCGGATCCTCGGCGGGCCCCGTGGCCCCCCGAGCTTCGCTTTGTGCTATCCTGCCGGGGGAGCCATGGGTCTGGCGGAGAGCCGTTGCGTGCCGTGCCGGGGAGGAGAGCCGCCCCTTTCGGAGGCGGAGGTGGCGGAGCTGCGGCGGGAGGTGCCCGCCTGGGCGGTGGTGGAGCGGGAGGGTGTCCCTCGGCTGGAGCGCACCTTCTCCTTCCGGAACTTCGCGGAGGCTCTGCGGTTCACCAACCGGGTGGGCGAGCTGGCGGAGGAGGAGGGTCACCACCCGGCCCTGCTGACGGAGTGGGGCAAGGTCACGGTGGCGTGGTGGACCCACAAGATCCGAGGTCTGCACCGCAACGACTTCGTCATGGCGGCCAAGACGGACCGCCTGTACGAAGAGTTCTCGCGGGGCTCCTGATGGCGGGCACACAGCAGCCCCTGGCCTGGATCCGGGTCCCCGAGGAGGACCAGGTGCCGGAGGAGGTCCGGCAGCTGGCGAAGCCCTCCGTGGACCGGCTCGGGATCTTTCCCCACGTGTTCCGCATCTTCGCCCTGCGGCCGGAGCACTGCGTGCGGTGGTGGCAGTACTACGACTACCTCATGCGGGGTCCGTCCAACCTGACCAAGGTCCAGCGGGAGATGATCGCGGTGGTGGTCTCCTCCCTGAACCGGTGCCACTACTGTTCCACCAGTCACGGAGCGGCCTTGCGGCTGCTCACGGAGGACCCGGTCCTGGCGGACACCCTGGCCACCGACTACCGGCACGCGCCCTTAGACCCCAAGGACCGCGCCATGTTGGACTTCGCGGCGAAACTCACCACGGAACCCCACCGCATGACGCAGGCGGACGTGGAAGGGCTCCGGGCCGCGGGGTGGAGCGACGAGGACATCTTCGACATCGCCCAGGTGGCCAGCATGTTCAACTTCACCAACCGGATGGCCAACGCCCTGGGCTGGCACCCGAACCCGGAGTACCACCGCCTGGGCCGCTAGACGCGTGTCCCAGCGGAAGGAGACCGGGGTCCCCCAAAAGCGCGCCGCGGTTTTGGGGGTGGTCTACCCTTCCCCTTCCCCCACCCGCACCGCACGCCGCCGGGCGCGTTGGTACATCTCCCAGATTTCCTCCACGGTGGTGGCGTCCTCCGGCCGTTTGTCGTCCCGGTAACGACCCGTGAACCGTGGGAAGCGCAGGGCCAGCCCCGCGCCCTCCTTGGCCCGTCCCCACGCCACCGTGTGGGTGGGGGACAGGGTGATCTCCGCACCCACCACCTCCAGCACCACCGCGGGGTGGAACCACACGTCAGGCTCCAGCTTCGCGTCCACCCGGGGGGGTCTGTGGTCGGCCTGGTAAGCCCGTAGCCGCTTGGGGAGCTGCTCCAGATCCTCGTCCGAGAAGCCGCTGCCGACCTTGCAGAAGCTCCGGAAGGTGTCCTCCGCGGGGTCGTAGGCGGCCACCAGCAGCGCCCCGTACGTACCGCTGCGCCGACCCCTACCGTAGAAGGCCCCCACCACCACCAGGTCCAGGGTGTCCTGCAGCTCCGTGCGGTACTCCCGCTTGTGCTTGATCCACAGCCAGCCGCGGGCCCCTGCCTGGTACACCGCGTCCTGGGCCGTGGACTTGCACAGCACCCCCTCGCAACCGTCCGCGATGGCCTGCTCGAAGAAGGCCTCCAGCTCCGGCACGCTGTGTACCAGCTTCCAGGTGGCCAGCTGCAGCCGCTCGCTGGGCTTGACGGCGCGCTCCAGGGCCCGCCTGCGTTCCAGGTACGGTCTGCGGGTGAGGTCACCCTCTTCCCCGTACAGCAGGTCGAAGCAGAACAGCCCCACGGGGATCCGCTGGGCCGCCTCCTCGATGCCGTACTTCCGCCGCCGCTGCATGAGCTCCTGGAAGGGCCGCAGCTCCCCGGTGTCCGGGTCCACCGCGACGATCTCCGCCTCCAGGATGGCCCGCTTCGGTCTCAGCCCCTCCCGCAGCAACTCCACCGCGTCCGGGAACTGGTCCGTGATGTCTTCCAGACGCCGGGAAAACAGCTGGATGCGTCCGTCCCACCGATGGGCCTGCACCCGTTCCCCGTCGTACTTGTACTCCGCCGCGCACCGCCCCCCCAGCTTGGCGAGGATCTCCTCCGCCGTGGCCAGGCGCTGCGCCAGCATGGGCCGGACCGGGTTTCCGGGCCGCACCTCCATCTGTTCCACCGCGGAGATCCCGCCCCGCGCCAGGGTCTCCGCCACCAGCCCCAGGTCGGAGCAGATGTTGTACGCGCGCTCCAAGGGACCGCGGTGGGCCCGCCCTCCCGCGTACACCTCCGCCAGGGCGTCCAGGATGGACGCGTCTCCCACCCCGAGCCGCAGCTTCCCGGTGACCGTCCGCACCAGGTAGCGGGCCTCCAGGGGAGTGGCCCGCCGCAGCAGGTCCGCCAGGGAGGCGATCTTCTGTGTTTGGGCGCCCTTTCCGGAGGCCTGGGCGATGGCCTCCAGGTGTTCGAAGACCTCCCCCACGGTGAGGTGGGACCGGCGGACGGCCCGGTCCTTCAGCAGTTCCTCCGCGACGGTCCCCAGATCCCCCCGGCGCCGGAGCAGGGACTGCACCCTGTCCTCGGACGCCCCCGCCGCCTCCGCCACCGCCCGCGCAGCAAGCTTCTCCGCCAGCCCGATCTCCACCCCCGCGAAGTCCGGGGCGATCTTGCCCTGGCACAGGTAGACCACCTTCCGCAGCAGGGGTTTCGGAGTCGCCCGGAACAGCTCTGCCAGGACCTCGATGAGCTTCAGCCGTGCGGAAGTCTCCTCCAGCTGCTGGTAGGCCTGCGCCAGGCGCGCGTACTCCACGGTTTCACTCCCTGGACCGCACCAGCTCCTGCACGGGACGGCCCAGGAGCAGGCGCCCGAGCTTGCGGTGCCCGATCTTCAGGTAGTGCCGGCGCCACACCTCCACCACCTCTTCCTTGGTCCGGGCCGCGTCCAGCTCCTCCTTGACCTGCTCCAGGTAGCGGCGCTCCTCGTCGGGGTCTGCGAACACCGGTTCCCTTGCCATGGTGGCCTCCTCGCTCCCGGCTTCGCCCTGGAGGTTCGACGGCTCCCGCTCTCCTTCCTCGGCCCGTGCCCGCGGGCCGCGGGCGCCGTATCATGCTAAGTATGACGCAGGCTACGCGCCCGTCCTTCGCGGACCCCCAGGCCTACCGCCGCTGGGTGGTCAAAGTGGGCAGCGCGGTGCTGGCCGGCCCCGAGGGCCTGGAGCAGGAGGTCCTGGATCGGCTGGCGGACGAGCTGGCCTGCCTGCGGGCGGAGGGCCGGGAGGTGGTGGTGGTCTCCTCCGGAGCCGTGGCCGCGGGGACCGCCCACCTGCGACTCCCGGAGCGGCCCAGCACCATCCCCGCCAAACAGGCCGCGGCCGCGGTGGGCCAGCCGCTCCTGGTCCGGGCCTGGGAGCAGGCCTTCCGCCGGCACGGGGTGTCCGTGGCGCAGGTGCTCCTGACGGCTCCCGACCTGGCGGACCGGTCCCGGTTCCTGCACGCCCGGCACACCCTGCAGACCCTCCTGCGATGGGGTGTGGTGCCCGTGGTGAACGAAAACGATACCGTGGTGGTGGAGGAGGTCCAGTTCGGGGACAACGACCGCCTTTCGGTGCTGGTGGCCACCTTGGTGAGCGCGGACCTGCTGGTCCTGCTCTCGGACGTGGACGCCCTCTTCGACCGTGACCCCAGGACACACCCGGACGCCCGCCCCATCCCGTGGGTGGAGCGGGTGGACCGGGACCTGCTCCAGTCCGCGGGGAGCACGCCCAACGAGGTCGGGAGCGGGGGCATGCGGAGCAAGCTCCTGGCCGCGGAAAAGGCCCTGGCCGCGGGCATGCCCTTGCTGCTCCTCCCGGGCCGGCGTCCCGGGGCCCTCCGAGAGGCGCTGGAGGGACGGCCGGTGGGCACGTTGTTCTGGAGCGGGGCGCGGCGCTACGGCGGCCGGAAGCTCTGGCTGTACCAGCTCCCCAGCCCCGCGGGGGAGCTCCTCCTGGACGCGGGCGCGGCCCGAGCCCTGCGGGAGACCGGGGCGTCCCTGCTGCCCGCGGGAATCCGGGCGGTGCGGGGGCAGTTCGCGGTGGGCGACCCCGTACGGTGCCTGGACCCGGAAGGCCGGCTGGTGGGGGTGGGGCTGGTGAACTACAGCGCCGCGGAGGTGGACCTCATCAAGGGACTCCACACCCGGGACATCGAGGCCCGCCTGGGCTACAAGCACTCGGACGAGGTCATCCACCGAGACCACTTCGCCCTGGCCAGTGAGCTGGAGGCGGAAGAGTACGCGCTTCGGGGGTCGGCATGATCGACGTAGCCGCGGAGATCCAAAACCTGGCGGTGCGGGCCCGGCAGGCGGCGCGGGTCTTAGCCGCTTCGCCGCCCGCGGCCAAGCAGGAAGCCCTGCTGGGGCTAGCCCGGGCCCTGGTGGAGTGCTGGGAGCAAGTCCAGGAGGCCAACCGGTTGGACCTCCAGGAAGCCTCCGCGGCGGGACTTCCCCGGGCCAAGCTGGACCGCCTGCGGCTGGACCAGCGCACCCGGGACGACCTGGTGGAGGGGCTGCGACAGGTGGCCTTGCTGCCGGACCCCGTGGGCGAGATCGAGTCCCTGTGGGTGCGCCCCAACGGGCTGCGGGTGGGCCGGATGCGGGTGCCCCTCGGGGTGATCGGCATGGTGTACGAAGCGCGCCCCGGCGCCACGGTGGAAGCCAGCGCCCTGGCGGTCAAGGCGGGGAACGCCATCCTCCTGCGGGGCGGCAAGGAAGCCCTGCGCAGCAACCGCACCCTCGTGGAGCTGTTTCGCCGCTGCCTGGCGGAAGCGGGGCTTCCGCAGGACGCGGTCCAACTCGTCCCCCACACGGACCGTCAGGCGGTGCTGGAGATGTGCCGTCTCGCGGGCTATTTGGACGTGCTCATCCCGCGGGGCGGGGAGGAGCTCATCCGCTTCGTCCAGGAACACGCCCGCGTGCCGGTGCTGGCGCACGCCAAGGGCGTCAACCACCTGTACGTGGACGAGGGCGCGGACCTGGAGATGGCGGTCCGGCTGGCGGTGAACGGCAAAGCCCAGCGGCCCGCCACCTGCAACGCCCTGGAGAAGGTGCTGGTGCACCAGGCGGTGGCCCGGGACTTCCTCCCCATGCTGGCCCGGGCCATGGCGGAGGCGGGGGTGGAGCTGCGGGGCTGCCCGCGGACCCGAGAGCACCTGCCCGAGGTCACTCCCGCCACGGAGCACGACTGGGAGGCGGAGTACCTGGACTTGGTCCTCGCGGTGAAGGTGGTGGACTCCATGGACGAGGCCCTGGCCCACATCGCCCGATACGGGTCCAACCACACGGAGGCCATCGTCACCCAGAACCACACCCGCGCCCTGCGTTTCCTGCGGGAGGTGGACGCGTCCTTGGTCCTGGTGAACGCCAGCACCCGGTTCAACGACGGCTTCCAGCTCGGCCTGGGGGCAGAGATCGGGATCAGCACCAGCAAGCTCCACGCCTACGGGCCCATGGGCGTCCGCGAGCTCACCACCACCAAGTTCGTGGCCCTGGGCGAGGGACACGTGCGGAGGTAGGGCGGTGCGGATCGTGCTCTTCGGTGCCACCGGTCGCATCGGGTCCGCGACCCTCCAGCAGGCTCTGAGCAGAGGTCACCAGGTTGCGGTCCTCGTGCGGGACCCGGACCGCCTTCAGTTCCGGCACGAGCGCCTTCGGGTGCTGGAGGGAGACGCCCGCAGGAGGCCGGAGGTGGTGGAGGTGGCCGCTGGCGCGGAGGCCGCCATCAGCGCGCTCGGCCCACGGCGGAACACCCCAGAGGACGCGGACGCGCACCTCCAGGCCGTCCGAACCGTGCTGGAGGCACTGGAGGCGACCGGCGTGCGCCGCATCGTCGCGGTGCTCGGCGCAGCCGTGGACGCCCCCGGTGACCGCAAGGGCGCGCCCGACCGGATCGCCGGCTGGCTTGTGCGACGGTTCGCGCGCTGGGTCTACGAGGCCAAACGTCAGGAGTTCGACCTGTTGCGAGAAAGCCGGCTGGACTGGACCGCGGTGCGCCCACCCCTCGTCGTGCCCGGTCCGCCCACGGGAACGTATGAGGTGCGTCTGGACCGTCCGCCGCGGCCGAGGATCCGAACGGGGGACCTGGCAGAGTTTCTCGTTCGCGAAGTCGAGGAGGGTCGTCACGTCCGGCAGGCCCCGTTCGTCGCCTAGGGCGGGCGTAGCGGTCTGGTGGATCCGCCGCGACCTGCGGTTGCACGACAACCCGGCTCTCGCAGCCGCGGCCGGGCACGGGGTGGTCCTGCCCGTGTTCGTCCTCGACCCCCACCTGTCCGCCCAGCTTCGTACGCCCCGAGGGAGATTTCTCGTGAACAGCCTCCGGAAACTCGACGAGCGCCTGCGAGGGCAAGGCAGCCGACTTGTGGTACGCTCGGGGGACCCGGCAGAGGTCATTCCGGCGCTCGTGCGGGAGACCGGAGCGGTGGCGGTCTACGCGCAGGAGGATTACTCCGCATACGCGCGGGCGCGGGATCGCCGCGTGGCAGAACGAGCTCCCCTTGTCCTCCTCCCGGGCGTCACCGTACACCCACCGGGCTCGGTGGCGAACCGTGAAGGGAGGCCGTACCAGGTGTTCAGCCGGTACCGGGAAACTTGGCTCCGGTTGCCGCGTGCACGGCCGCGGGCCGCCGCTCCCCCCTTCTCCACCCCCGAGATCCCGTCGGAGCCCTTGCCGCACGCCCCCTGCCCTGCGGAGTTCCCACCCGGGGAGGAGGAGGCCCTCGCGCGGCTCCGGGCCTTCGTGGAAGGGCCCCAGGCGCCGGTGTACCGGTACGCGGAGGACCGTCACCGCATGGACCTCCCGGCGACGTCTGGTCTGTCCCCTTACCTCCGCTTCGGGCTTGTCTCGCCCTGGGCCGTCCTCGCCGCCGCGGACACTGCGGCGCGAGAGGCGCCCGACCCGGAAGCCCGCCGCAGCGCGGAGATCTGGCGCGACCAGCTGGTGTGGCGGGAGTACTTCGTGAGCCTCCTGGCTTCCGCGCCCCGCCTTCGAACCAGAGCCCTCCGAATGCGCTTCGTGCACTTCCCCTGGCGGGAAGACGAAGCCAGCCTTCGCGCCTGGGAGGAGGGCCGGACCGGCTTCCCCGTGGTCGACGCGGCCATGCGGCAGCTCCGGGAAACAGGCTGGATCCACAACCGCGCCCGGCTGGTAGCGGCGTCCTTCTTGTCCCGCCTCCTGCTGGTGGACTGGCGGCGGGGCGAACAGGTGTTTTTCAGCCTGTTGGTGGACGGAGACCCTGCCCTGAACGCGGGAAACTGGCAGTGGACCGCGGGGGTAGGCTCGGACGCCGCGCCCTACGTCCGCCTGTTCAACCCGGTACGGCAGGGGCAGCGCTTCGACCCCGACGGGAAGTACGTGAAACGCTGGATCCCAGAGCTGCGTCGCGTCCCTCCGCCCTACGTCCACGCCCCCTGGACCCTGCCACGGGACGACCAGATCGCCTACCGGTGCCGCGTGGGGCGAGATTACCCCGCACCCCTGGTGGACCTGGCGATGGCCCGGGAGCGAGCCCTGCGGGCCTTCAGGAGCGGGTTGGACGAACCGTTGCGCCCACCCACGGGATCCGTATGCTCCTGAGCGGAGGGGGCCGCATGAAGGAAGGAACGTCTGTCCGCCTCCCGAGGGTCCAGACCGCGGAAGGCACGTGGCTGGACCTGGAAGCGCTAGCCCGGGGAGGCTGGCTGGTGTTGTTCTTCTATCCCAAATCCGGATCCCCCGGCTGCACCCTCCAGGCGCGCCGGTACGCGGCACTGGCCGAGGAGTTTCGGAGACTCGGCGCCCACGTCCTAGGGGTCAGCGCCGAACCCCAGCACGTCCAGTGCGCCTTCTCGGAACGTGTGCGCGTGCCGACCGTGCCTGACCCTACCGGCCACCTCGCCAGCATCTTTGGTGTGGGCCGCTTCCTGGGCCACCTCCGCCGCGACACCGTGGTCGTCAACCACCACCTGGTCGTGGAGAAAATCTGGCGTCGGACCAACCCCCTGCGGGATGCAGACCGTGTCCTCGCGTACCTCAAGGCCAGGTCCCACGGCCGGGAGGCCACGCAGGCGGACTAGCATGGAACCCCTTCGCTTCTGGACCAGGTCCCGCAGACGCGTGGCCTTGCTGGCCGGTCTCGTGGCCGCGTCCACCTTGGCGGCCGGCTGGTACACACAGCGCCGACCGGTGGTGGACGTTGTCCGCCCCGTGCGCAGGGAGGTCCGGGAGGTGGTGGTCGCCTCCGGCCGGCTGGAGGCAGCCCGCACCACGCGGGTGAGCCCGCGGATCTCCGGCGCCGTCCGGAACGTCCTGGTAGCGCAGGGGGACCGGGTGCGGCAGGGGCAGGTGCTGGTGGTACTGGAGGCAGACGAGCTGGAGGAGGACTTGCGTCAGGCCGCGGCCCGGGTGGCCACCGCCGCGGCCGAGCTCCAGCGGCTTTTGACAGGCCCGCCCGCCGAGGACCTCACACAAGCCGCCGAGGCCCTGAGGGCGGCCGTCCGCGCGGGCGGTGCACAGGTCCGGGCCGCGGAGCAGCGCTTGCAGGACCTTCAACAGGGCCGCCCAGAAGCTGTGCGGGTGGCAGAGTCCCTGGTGGACCAGGCCCGCGCCGCCGCCGCAGCCGCGCAGGCGGAACTGGAAGCCGCCCTGGCCGCGGCGGACGCCGCTGCGTCCGCCGCCAGCCAGGCGGAAGCCGACGCGCGCCGGACGCGGGCCCTGGTCGCCGCAGGCGCCCTGGCCGCCGCGGACACGGAGAAGGCCGACCTGCAGGCTTCGCGCCTGAAGGCAGAGGAACTGGCGGCCCGCCGCCGGGTGGACGCGGCACGTGCCCGGACGCTCCTGGCCCAACAACAGCTGGCCGCCGCGGAGCGGCAACTGGAGCTCGCACGCCGCCCCGCGTCGGAGGCGCAGATCCAAGCGGCCCGACAGGAGCTGCAGGCGCTGCAGGCTCGGGTCCGTGCCGAAATCGCCACCGCCCAGGCGCGGTGGGAAAGCCTCCTGAAGTCCCCCAGGCCGGTGGAGGTCCGGGTCGCGAGGGCGCGGTACCGCGAGGCCCTGGAGGCCCTCCGCGCAGCGCAACGCCGGTTGGCCGCGCGGGAAGTCCGGGCGCCTTTCTCGGGGGTCGTGGTGGAAGTCTTCGCCCAGACCGGGCAGACCGTGGCACCGGGTACGGTCCTTTTGACCCTTGCCGACCCTACGTCTGTGCAGGTGGTGGTCGACCTCGACGAGCAAAACCTGGCCCGACTCCGAGCCGGGCAGAACGCATGGCTTCTGCCGCCGGGGGGTGGTTCTCCCGTCCCCGCCCGAGTGGGAGCCGTGGATCCGCAGGTGGACGTGCAGCGGGGCACCGTGCGGGTGCGGCTTTCCGTTCCCCCCGGAGCCTTCGGGCCCACCTTGGGGCGGACGGTGGACGTGAGCGTGGAGCTGGGTTACTGGCCAGAATCGCTGGCTGTGCCCGTTGGGTGTCTGCAGCAGAGCTCGGATGCCGCCTCGGTCCTCGTGCTGGTCAACGGACGAGCCGTGCGTCGGGAAGTCCGGGTCTTGGGCCGCAACGACCGCTGGGCCGCGGTGGCGGGGCTGGACCCGACGGACCTGGTCGTCCTGCGGCCTGACCGGCTACGCCCCGGCTCCGCGGCACGTGCCAGGGTCGTCCCGCCGGAGCCCTGAGATGGTGGACCCATTCGCCTTGAGCGTCGCCGTCCGCCAGCTCCGACGAAGCCGGCGCCAGAGCCTGCTGGCCGTGGCCGTGGTGGCCATCAGCGTCACCCTGGTCGTCTTCCTCAACGCCCTCATCGGAGGTCTCCAGCGGAGGCTCATCGAGACCACCACGGGATCGATCCCGCACGTGACCATCCGCGAGAGTCCCCGAACCCCCAAGGCCATCTGGGACCACACGCCGGCGGTAGGGGCCCTCTTCGTGGGCACCCGCAGCGCTGCGCCCCTCCGACAGAGGGGCGTGGAGAACTGGCCGTTGCTGGTCCGGGAGGTGGCGCGGCTGGGTGCGGAGGTCGAAGTAGCGCTTCCCGTGGCGGAGGGCCCGGCCCTGGCCACCCGGGAGGGCCGGACCGAGCCCGTGCAGGTGTACGGCGTGGACCCGGAGCTGTTCGACCGGGCCCTGCGCATCGAGCAGCGGCTCCTCGCGGGGCGGTTTTTGGGCCTCCGGGGCGGCCAAGCGGCGGTGGGGGCTCGCCTGGCTCAAAAGCTGGGGATCCGCCCGGGCGATCGCCTGCGTGTGTCTACCGGGTCGGGCGTCAGCACCGTGCTGACCGTCGCAGGGGTGTATCGGACCGGCTTCGCCGGCCTGGACGACGGCGTGGTGCTCGTGACCCTCCAGGAAGGGCAGTCCTTGCTGGGCTTGGGCAGCAGCGTGACGGTCCTGGGACTCCGGTTGCCGAGGGTTTTCGATGCCGACCGAGTCGCTGCCCAACTGGCCGGGAGGCTGCCGTACGAGGTCCGGTCGTGGACCCAGGACTACCGCCAGCTCCTTTCGGGCCTGCAGGCCCAGTCGCAGTCGTCTTTCCTGATCCAGTTGTTCGTGGTGGTGGCGTCCGGATTCGGAATCGCCAGCATCCTGACCACCAACGTGCTGGCCCGGCTCCGAGAAATCGGCGTCCTCCGGGCTATGGGAGCCACCCGTGGGCAGGTCGTCCGGGTCTTCGCCTACCAGGGTCTGATCGTGGGGTTCCTGGGCGGCGCCCTGGGAGCAGCCGTCGGCTCCGGGCTCGCCTTGTTGTTCTACCGTGCCAGGCTGCGGGCGGCCCCGGAGGTGGAGACGTTTCCCGTGGACCTGAACGCCGCGACGGTCCTCCTGGCGTGGCTGGCAGCCTGCGTGGTGGGCTACCTGGCCGCCTTGGCCCCCGCGCGCCAAGCCGCCCGCATCGACCCCATCCAGGTGATCCGGTCCCCATGACGCTCCACCTGGCGGAGCTCCAGAAAGTGTGCAAGGTGTACGCGGACGGCGTCCCCGTGTGGGCCCTCTTGGACGTGGACCTGGCCGTCTCCCCGGGTGAGTTCGTGGTCGTGGTGGGCCCCTCCGGCTGCGGGAAGACCACCCTCCTCAACATCCTCGGCCTGCTGGACACCCCGACCTCCGGCAAAGTTTTTCTCGGGGGTGAGGACGTCTCCAGGCTGTCCGACGACGCCCGCTCCCGGCTGCGCCGGGACGTGCTTGGGTTCGTCTTCCAGAACTACTTCCTTTTGCCCGACTTCAACGTCCTGGAGAACGCCCTCATGCCCCTCCGGTTGCGGGGTGCGGTCCGTCCCCAGGAACGGCAGCGGGTCCTGGCCCTGCTAGAACAGGTGGGGCTTGCAGACCGCCTGTGGGCCTTTCCCTCCCAGCTCTCCGGCGGGCAGCAGCAGCGGGTGGCCCTGGTGCGGGCCCTCGCCAACGACCCCCTCCTGGTGCTGGCTGACGAGCCCACGGGGAACCTGGACAGCAAGAACGGGCAGGCGGTGTACGACTTGATGCGTCACCTCAACCGTTCCACGGGGAAGGCCTTCGTCTTGGTCACCCACGACGAGCGGTTCACAGTGGCCGCGGATCGGGTGGTCCGGATGGCCGACGGCCGGATCCGGTCCTGAGGACCGACCTCTGGGAGCTTGCCCCGGAAAAGGCTGCCCACGGGCGGACCGGCGTCCCCGAACGTCCCTGCGGGACGTATGGGGTTCGGGATCGACAAACCTTGTACACTCACTAGACAAGCCTTGGGTGCCGCCCGTACCGTGGGGGTGCCATGGCAGAGGATCTGCCGAAATACCCCATCGGGGTGGCAGCCCGCATGGTGGGCCTCTCTCCGGCCACCCTGCGGGCCTGGGAACGCCGGTACGGGGTGCTCCGGCCCGTTCGGACCCCGAGCCGTTACCGGCTCTACTCCGACGCAGACGTGGAATGGCTGCGCTGGGTGAGGCGGCTCGTGGACCAGGGGGTTCCCCCGCGGCAGGCCGCGTGGCTTGCCGCCCGCAGGAGGGCATTCGGCCTGCGCCCCGGGGCCAACCTTGGGGTCCGGGAGCGTCTGCTGGAAGCCCTCCTGGCCTTCGACCGCTCCGCGGTGGACCGGCTCCTCGATCAGGCCTCGACCCTGCTCGAACCTGCCGCGGTCTTCCGACAAATCCTCCTGCCCGCGGTGGCGGAAATCGGCCTCCAGTGGGAAGCCGGCCGGGTGACCGTCGCCCAGGAGCACTTCGCGTCCCAGGTGGCCCTCCGCTACGCGCTGCCCCTGCTGGACTCCCGTGGGCCGTCGAGAAGCCCCGTGGTGTGTGCCTGCGCTCCCGGGGAGCGGCACCAGCTGGGGCTGCTGGCGGTGGCGGTGGAACTGAACTCCCGGGGTCTGCCCGTGGTGTACCTGGGCTCCGATACCCCCGCGGATTCAGTTTTGAAAACCGCCCGTACCCTCCGAGCGCGGGGAGTCCTGGTAGCCGCCGTGGTTACCGACCTCGCGGCCACCTGGGGAGCCTTCCGTCGCCACGTAGCCGACCTCCAGCGCTCCGGGACGGGTTGGGTGTGGGGGGGACCTATGGCGGACTCAGCTCGGAAGGCGAGGCTACCGGGCTACCGCGCCAAGACTGTGGCGGAAGCGGTGGAGTACCTCGCGCGCCTGCCCGTACTGCCCTCGCTGTCCTGAGATTTCTGGAGCCGTGCCGCCCTCGTCCGCCACCCGGAACCCTGCCCTGGTCCAGGGCTGGGAAGAGTGGATCGTAGCCCGCGCCTTGCGGGCTTCGTCCACCAGCCCCTTCCCTGCCCCGGATCCGGAGCCCTCCCCCGCTTTGGTACGGGAAGCGGTCCGCTGGTGCCACCGGGTCAGCTCGACCTTTAGCAGGACCTTCCACCTGGCCTCGGCCCTGCTACCAGCTCCCCAGCGCTCCGCGATCCGCGTCCTGTACGCCTTTTGCCGTACCGCGGACGAGCTCCTGGACGCCGCCACGCCTGACCTCACGGTCTTCCGCGCTTGGCGCGTCCTCGCCCTCTCGGACCACTTCCCGCGCGCGGAGCCTGTGCTCCTGGCCTTCTCCCTGGTCCGGGCCCGCTACCGCATTCCCTCGGGGTACGTCCGAGACTTCCTCGACGGGGTGGCCTTGGACCTGACCCGAACGAGGTACGACACCTTCGACGAGCTCGCTAGGTACTGCTACGGGGTAGCGTCCACGGTGGGGTTGATGAGCATGCACATCCTCGGTTTCACCGGGCCGGAGGCGATCTCTTACGCGGTACGCCTCGGGGTCGCCCTCCAGCTGACCAACATCCTGCGGGACGTGGGGGAGGATCTCCGCCGCGGCCGGATTTACCTGCCCCGGACCGAACTCCGGGACTACGGCGTCCCGGAGTCCCATCTTCTGGAGGCCCGGGTGGATCCCGCGTGGCGGGCCTTCATGCGCTTCCAGGTGGACCGCACCCGGGCCCTCTACCGATCCGCCCTGCCCGGGATCCGGTACCTCCACCCGCGGGGTCGGACCGCGGTGGCAACGGCCGCCGTCCTCTACGAGGGGATTCTGGACGCCATCGAGCACCTCGGCTACGACGTGTTCCGCCACCGCGCCACGGTGGGGCCACTCCGCAGGGCCGTGCTGCTGGCCCGGGCCCTCCGCGTGAGCCGCAACCCCAACGCGCCGGAACCATGAGCGCCCGGGGCAGCGTGGTCGTCATCGGGAGCGGCCTCGGCGGCCTTGCGGTGGCCGTCCGCCTGGCCGCCTCGGGGCTCTCGGTGCTCGTCCTGGAAAAGGGAGCCACCCCCGGCGGCCGAGCAGCGCCCGTGGTGCGGGGAGGGTTCACCTTCGACGCGGGTCCGACCGTGGTCACAGCGCCCTTCCTCTTCGACGAGCTGTTCGAACTGGCGGGCCGCCGGCGGGAAGAGCGGGTGCAGTTTCTCCCGGTCCGACCCTTCTACCGCCTGTTCGACGTGCGGGGGTCCCGGTTGGACTGCGGCCCAGACCTGGACGCCCTCCTGGAGCAGATCCGCCAGCTCAACCCCGCGGACCGAGAGGGTTTTCTCGCCCTCCTCGACGCCAGCCGCGCCATCTTCCAACGAGCCTGGCCGCTCGCCCAACGGCCTTTCCTGACCCTTGGCGACATGGTCCGCATCCTCCCCGACTTGTGGCGGATGAAGGCATACCGGACGGTCTACAGCTACGTCTCCCGCCTTCTCCGGGACGACTTCCTCCGCCGGTGCTTCAGCTTCCACCCGCTCTTCCTGGGCGGCAACCCCCTCGAGGTACCGGCCATCTACGCGTTGATCCACGAATTGGAGCGGACCTGGGGTGTCTGGTACCCACGGGGCGGTATGGGAGCCCTGGTGCACGCCCTGGTCCAGCTGCTGGGGGAGCTCGGGGGACGCCTCCAGTGCGGCCGCGAGGTCGTGGAGATCCTGGTGGAGCGAGGGCGCGCTGTCGGGGTGCGACTCCGGGACGGCAGCACGGTGCGTGCGGACGCGGTCGTGGCGGACGTCGACCCCGCCCACCTGTACCTCCACCTCCTCCCGCCGGACCGACGATCGTGGCTGAACACGCTGCGCTTTCGCCACCTCGCCCGCTACAGCATGTCTCTGTTCATCGTGTACTTCGCCACGGACCGGACCTACGCGGAAAGCGAGCTGGCCCACCACAACATCGTCTTCGGGCCCCGCTACCAGGGGCTCCTCCGGGACATTTTCCACGCCCGCAGGCTGCCCGAGGACTTCTCCCTGTACGTTCACATGCCAACCCGCACCGACCCGTCCGTGGCTCCACCAGGCTGCGCGACCTTCTACGTACTCGCCCCGGTGCCCAACCTGGCGGCGCCCGTGGACTGGGAGCACGTGGCCCCCCGGTACCGCGAGGGCCTCTTGCGCTTCCTCGAGGAGCGGTTCCTGCCAGACCTCCGCAGGCACCTGTTGTTCGTCCACCACGTGGACCCGCGGCACTTCGCGCGTGCCTACAACACCCACTTGGGCACAGGGTTCACCCTGCAACCTGTGTTCACCCAGTCTGCCTGGTTCCGGCCTCACAACCGTTCCGGGGCGCTGCGCGGGCTCTACCTCGTGGGGGCCGGCACACACCCCGGCCCGGGCCTGCCCGGCGTCCTCCTGTCGGCCCGCATCACCCAGGCCCTGGTGGAGGAGGAGCTGTCCCGGTGAGCCCCCCGCGTCTCGGCCCCGGCACCCTGCTGGCCGTCCTGTGGGCCCTGCGGCGCGGGTTTGGCGGAGTGCTGCCGGTGTTGGAGCGGATCCGCCGGGAAGCCGGCGACGTGCTGGTTCTCCCGCTCCCGCGTCGTCCCGCGGTGTTGGTGGCAGACCCCGCCACCATCCAGCACGTCCTCGAGGAGCACCCGGACGCCTTCGCCTGGAGGCTCCCGCAAGACCCCGTCACCCAGCTGTTCCGGCGTGGCGTCCTCGTCACGGACGGGGCCGAGCACGCTCACTTGCGGGGCGTCCTAGAGCCCAGCAACCGCCCCTCCCACTTCCTGCCTCGCTGCGCGGAGCTGTGGCGGGACTGCGACCGAATCCTCGACGGATGGCGTCCGGGGCGCCCGCATCGTATCCTTCGGGAAATGCGCAGGGTGGCCCTCCTGGCGTTTGAACGCGTGTACTTCAGCCACGACCTGTGGCCGGAACTCGCGGGCCTGGAGGCAGCCCTCCAGGACACGCTGCGGTACTTGGGCCCCGGGTGGTGGCTCCTCCGAGGCCACGCCCCACCGCCCCCTCGGTCCGTACGCCTCCTCGACCGCCGCTTCCTCGCTCTCGCCCGCGGCCGACGCGCGGCGGCTGCTCCGCCGGACGACCTGCTCACGCACCTCGTCACGGCCTTCCCCGAAGACGACTTGGTCCGCGACCAGCTCTTCACCATGTGGATCGCGGGCCACGACACCAGCACCTCCCTGCTGACCTGGTCGCTCCACCTCCTGGCCACCCACCCCAGGGTGCAGGACCAGGTGCGGAACGAGATCCGGGACGTGCTCGGGTCCCGACCGCCCACCCCGGAGGACGTGGTCCGTCTGGCGCAGTTGGATCGGGTGGTGCGAGAAGCCCTCCGTCTGTACCCCCCGATCCACACCGGGAATCGCCTCACCGTGCGCCCTGTGCGACTGGGTCCGCTGTGGCTCCCTCCGGGGTCTCGCGTGCTGTTGAGTTACTTCCTCGCACACCGTCACCCCGGGCACTGGCCGGAAGCGGACCGGTTCGAGCCCGACCGCTGGGCCGCGCGCCCTCGGCAGCCCGGGTCGGCGTACTTCCCCTTCGGCGCAGGGCCGCGGCGGTGCGTGGGTGCCAGCTTTGCCCAAATCGAAGTGCGCCTGTTGCTGGCCCGCGTGCTCCAGCGGTTCTCCTTCCGCCCGTGGGGACCGACGCCCGGGCCGTTCATGGGTGCAGCGCTCGAACCCTACCCTACCGTCTGGCTCGTGCCGGAGCCTGCACCGTGACGTACTTGGGCTTCCACGCGGTCTTCCTCATCCCTCCCCTGACGGTGCTGGGGTGCCTGCTCTGGGTGGACGCCCGCACGCGAGGTCTCCCCCGTGGCTGGTTGACCGCCGTGGTTGCCCACGCGGCGGTGGCGGTCGTGTACACGACGCCCTGGGACAACTACTTGGTGGCCCGCGGGGTTTGGGCGTACGACCCGACCCGCATCGCGGGAGTCCTCCTGGGCTGGGTGCCTCTCGAGGAGTACGTCTTTTTCGTCCTCCACAGCCTGCTCACCACGGCCTGGCTCCTTTGGGTCGCCCAGCGACTCCCACCGCCGCGGCCCGTTTGCCCCCTCCGCACCAGAGTCCTGGTGGCCGCGGCGGCCATGCTGTGGGCCGCCTGCCTGGTCCCCCTGGCCGCGGGGGTCTCGCCCCTTACCTACCTGTCCCTGACCCTGGTGTGGGCCCTCCCACCCCTGACCTTGCAGCTGTGGGTGGGCGCTGACCTGCTGTGGGCTCACCGCACCGCCGTGGTGGCCGGGGTGTTGCCGCCGGCCCTGTACCTGTCCGCCGCAGACCTCACGGCCATCCGGTGGGGGATCTGGACGATCAGCCCGTGGCACACCACCGGGTGGAGGCTGCCCGGGGGGCTTCCGGTGGAGGAGGGACTCTTCTTCCTCGCCACCAACACTCTCCTGGTGTTCGGCATGGTCCTGGCTCTAGACCCGCGGACGCGACTACGGCTTGCTGGAGGAGGCTGAGGTGGCCGAGCCCTTCGCCCGCGGCCTGTGGATCCTGTCTGCCTTCCTCCTCGGGTCCGTCCCTTTCGCGGTGGTCCTGGCACGGCTGGCCCGGGCGGGAGACCCGCGCCTCCTGGGAGACCGGAACCCGGGAGCTCTCAACGCGTGGAAGCTCGCAGGGTGGCGGCTGGGGCTTCCCGTCTTGCTCCTGGACGTGGCCAAGGGCTTCGTCCCCGCAGCGGTGGCCCGTCACGCCTGGGGCCTGGAGAGTTTGTGGACCGCGGCCGCCGCCGCCGCGCCCGTGGTCGGACACGTGTTCTCCGTGTTCCTCCGCGGCAGGGGAGGAAAGGGTCTGGCCACGACCTTCGGCGTTTGGGCCGCCCTGGACCCTCCCTGGGCGCCCGTCTGCCTGGGTACCGCGCTTACCCTCGGGCGGTTTCGCCTGCGCTTCTCCGACGCGCGCACGGTCGGCCTCGGGTTCCTCGCCTTGGGTGCCGTGGTCCTGCGGAGCGGTTCTCCGGTCCTGGGGGCCGCGTGGCTGGTCAACGCCGCGGTAGTCCTGTACGCTTACCACGGTCGCTTCTCCGGGCAGAGGACGCTGGCGCCATGACCCGGCTCTTTCGGGCTCTGTCCACCTGGCTGGGCCTCCTTGTTACCCACACCCTGTGGAACGCGGCGCGCTGGCGGCAGCTTCCTCGGGGGCCCCACAGTCTCGCCCGTGCCCCTCACGTGGCGGTCCTGGTACCGGCGCGAGACGAAGAACGCAACATCGCGCGCTGCCTCCACTCGCTCCTCCGGCAGGACTACCCCTCGTACACCGTCATCGCCCTCGACGACGGGTCCACAGACCGGACCCTGGAAATCCTGCACACACTTGAGGCGCAACACCCGCGGCTGCGGGTCCTGCACGGAGAGCCCCCGCCCCCGGGCTGGGTCGGCAAGGCGTGGGCCTGTCACCAGCTCAGCCAAGCAGCGCAGGACGCAGACCTCCTCGTGTTCGTGGACGCGGACACGTGGCACCGGCCGGACCTCCTCGCAGCGCTGGTGAAGGCCATGGACGCGGAGGGACTGGACCTCCTCTCCATCCTCCCCCGCCAGCACGTGGGAACGGTGGGGGAGGCGCTGGTGGTCCCCCTGGTGGTGTGGAGCCTGATGGCGCACTACCCGCTGGCGTGGCCTGTCCGGTGGCGCCCCACGTTCCTGGCGGCCGCGGTGGGGCAGGTCCTGGCCGTCCGAAAGGACACCTACCACGCAGCGGGCGGGCACGCGGCGGTGCGGGGGGAGGTGGCTGAGGACCTAGCCCTGGCACGTGTCGTCGCCCGACGTGGAGGACGCTTGGCCTTGCTGGACGGAGCCCGAGTCTCCGACTGTCGCATGTACCATTCGGGGGTGCAGGCCCTCCGAGGGTTTGGGAAGAACCTCTGGTCGGTGTTCGGGTCAAGAGGCTGGGGTGGGGCCGCCGCGTGGAGCTGGGTGACCCTGGTCCTCTTGTGGCCCTACAGCACTCTCCTGCGGCGCCGGGGGCCACGGGGGAGGGATCTCTGGCCCCTGGCGGCGCTCCTGGCCAGCTGGACGGCCGCCTTGGTCCGTGCCCGGTTTCCTCTTTGGACCCTGGTCTTGGTCCCCGTCCTCCCGTTGAGCGCCGTCCTCACGGGCCTGTACGCCAGCTGGCTGCGTCTTTCGCGCAAAGCTCGGTGGAAGGGGAGGTCGGTGTTCCCGTGATGGCGGAGTTCCCGCGGCCACGGGTGGTGGTCAGCAGCTGTCTCGGCCTCGACGCGTGCCGGTTCGACGGGAGTTCCGCCTCCAGCCGCTTCGTGGAACTCCTCCAGCCGCACGTGGACCTGGTCCCCGTGTGCCCGGAGCTCTCCCTAGGCCTGGGGGCGCCGCGTCCGCCGGTCCGCTTGGTGCAGCTGGACGGGCAAACCCGCCTCGTCCAACCGACCACCGGCCGTGATCTGACGGACACCATGCAGGACTTCGCGCGATCCTTCCTCGAGTCCCTTCCCCCGGTGGACGGCTTTCTCCTCAAATCGCGCTCGCCTTCCTGTGGGCTCCGCGACGCGAGACTCTACCGCGCCGACCGTCCGTCGCCCCTCCCGCAGCCGCGGGCGGGGATGTTCGCAGAAGCGGTACGCGCCCGTTTCCCCGACCTCCCCGCCGAAGATGAGGCGCGGCTCACGAACCGCAGCATTCGGGAGCACTTCCTCACCGCGGTGTTCGCCCTCGCGGACCTACGCCAGGCCCTCGCGGACGGATCCCGGGCAGGTCTCGCCACCTTCCACGCGCGCTACAAGCTCGTTCTGCTCGCCTACGACGAGCAACGCCTCCGCAGCCTCGGGAGGCTCTTGGGCGACGCCCCCCGGCGTTTGCCGCAACCGGTCCGCGAGGCCTACGCCAAGGACTTCCGCACCGCGCTGCGGCGCCCTCCCCGGCGCGGCGCGGTGGTGAACGTCTTGCTCCACTCCTTGGGGCACTTGTCCGACCGTCTCACCGGAGAGGAACGTTCGTACTTCCTACAGCTGGCGGAGGCCTACCGAGCCCGAAGACTCCCCCTCAGCGTGCCCGTAGCCGTCCTGCGGGTCTGGGCCTTGCGTTTCTCCGTCTCGTACCTCTTGGGCCAGCGCTTCCTGATGCCGTTCCCAGAAAGCCTCGTGTGCGTGGAGGACTCCGGCCGCGGGGACGGCTGGATCTGAGGGCTCCCACACCACCACGCCGGCTAGTCCTGCGGCGGAGACCCTCACTCCCCTGGCGTCTCCGCGGACCACGCCGAACACGGGACGTCCGCCAGCAGCCCTACAGGCGGCTGCCCAAGTCTCAGGACCGGCATCCACGACAAACCCGTCGGCACCCAGGTCTCCGGCCCAACCCACCAGCTGTTCAACTTCGGTCGCTGTCCCCGCTACCCGGTATCCCATGGACCCCGACGCGCGGAGCACTAAGACCCGCGCCAGCACGGGTAACTCTACTGACCGGCACCTGGCGGTGGTGCGAGCGAACCACTCCCCTGCGCGCCGGAGCACCTCCGCCCGCGCCGACACCCAGGGCAGGGTCAGCAACACCGCCGCGGCGTCCAGGCGCAACGCTTCTTGCCAAGAGGCGCAGACCGGGAGCATGGCGGCGCCCGGAGAGCCCTCGCCCCCTGGAACCCAACTGTCGAGCCGCAGCACCACGCTCGGCGTAGCGCCGCGCAGCACTGCCTGGGCGTGGGCCGCGGCCCGCAGTCCCAGACAGACCGCGTGGTATCCCTCGACATCCCCAACCTCCCGGACCGACTCGGTCCACAGGACCCGCGCCAACTCCTGAGGGGGGAGTAGGCGCCTCCACCGCGGTGACCTCCGCACGGTCTCCTCACCTCCTCGCGAACACGTTCACCGCCACCCGGACCGTCTGCGCATGCAGTCGCGCGGCGATCCCCACGGGCTCCGTGTAGCCCCCTCCCAGCGTGATTGCCACGGGCACCCGCCGTTCCCAAAGGATCTCGAGGACCATCCGGTCGCGGGCCCGCAGCCCGGCCGCGGTCAAAGCGAGCCTTCCCATCTGGTCCCGGAGGTAGGGATCCACGCCCGCGACGTACAGCGCCAACTGCGGCCGGGACTCCTCCAGAGCCCGTCTCAGGGCCGCGTGCAGCGCGCGGAGGTACTCCGCATCTCCCGCCCCGTCCCGCAAGCCCACGTCCAGGTCTCCCGCGACCTTGGGGTGGGGGAAGTTCGCCGCCCCGTGGACCGAAAGGGTGTAAACGGCAGGGTCGTGGGCAAAGATGCTCGCGGTGCCGTCCCCCTGGTGCACGTCACAGTCCACCACCAGGACTCGGTCCACTCCCAGGTCACGGGCGTGGAAGGCTGCCACCGCGAGGTCGTTCCACACACAGAAGCCACGGCCGAACTCCCTGTGCGCGTGGTGCGCCCCTCCTGCCAGGTGTACGCCGATGCCCCGCTCCAAGGCGTCCCGGACCGCTGCCACGGTCCCGCCCACGCTGTGAAGTACCCGCCTCACGAGCTCCACGCTCCAGGGAAGGCCCACTCGCTTTTGTTCGCGGTCCGACCACCGCCCCTGGAGGAACCGCTCCACGTACCCCGCCTCGTGCACCGCCAGCACGGCTCCCAGGTCCACGGGCGCGGGCGTGCGGAGCAGCCTGCCCAGATCCGCCCGCTCCAACAGCTGCCGCAACGCCTGGTACTTCCTCCCGGGGAATGGGTGACCAGGCGGCAAAGGGAACGTGAACCCAGAGGTGTCCCAAAGCCGGACCGAGCTGACCGTCCTGTGCACGCCCTTCACATCACCCGCCGGGGCTATCTCCCTTGTCCGGCCCCCCACGATTCGGGGCCCCCACCGGTACCTGACGGCCGCCGCGGCTCTCCTCCCTCAACAAGCGCCGGACCGCTTCCTGCCGATAGGCGAAGATGGCCTCCAACCGCCGCCGTACCCAGCTCCGGGAAAATGGCCGCCCGACGAACCCTCCCGGGAGCAGGTAGTGCACGACGTCGCGGACCTCCACCGAGTGCCCCGTGGCCCGGAACAGGTGCTGGTGGTGCCAGAAGCGGTAGGGGCCGAAGCGCTGTTCGTCCACGAAAAGCTCGCCCTCTCGGACGTGGGTGATCTCCGTCACCCATGCCACCCGCAGACCTCGCGCGGGCCGCACCCGGTACTCGAGGATCAGACCTGGGTAGATGCGCTCCGGTGCAGGCGAAACGATTCTCAGGTCCAACCACGGCGGCGTGATTTTCGGAAGGTTGTGGGGGTTCGAGAAGAAACGCCACACCGCCTCCGTGGGAGCTTCCACGTGGACGACGTATTCCAGACGCTCCAAGATCACGACGCCAAGACCACCTCCAGTGCTCCCCCGAGCTCCGGGTGGCGAAACGTGAAACCCGCCTCTAACAGGCGCCGCGGGACCGCCCGCTGCCCGGACAGGAGGACCTCCTCCGCCATCTCCCTGCCGAACACCAGCCGCACCGCAAACGCGGGCACGCGCAACAGGGCGGGCCTCCGCAGCACCCTCCCCAGGGTCCGGGCGAACTCGCGGAACTGGACCGGGTGGGGGGCGGTGAGGTTCACGGGGCCCTCCAACTCCGCGTGCGCCAGGAGGAAGTGGACCGCCTCCACCCAGTCCTCCAGCGCGATCCAGCTCACGCCCTGGCGGCCGTCCCCCACGGGCCCGCCCAGACCCAGCCGGAACAGGGGCAGCAGGGGGCCAAGGAACCCCCCGCGCGCGCTCAACACCGGCCCGGTCCGCAGCAGTGCCGTGCGGACCCCGGCCTCGCGGGCCGGGGACGTGGCAGCTTCCCACTCCACGCACAGGGACGCCAAAAAGCCCCGGCCGGGGGCACTGTCCTCGTCCAAGACCTCCTCCCACGGCCTGGACCCGTAGTACCCGGTGGCGGAGGCGGACAGGAACACCCGGGGGGGATTTCGGAGCCGGGCCAGGACCCCGCTGAGGAGGCGGGTGCTGGCGACCCTGCTCTCCCAGACCTGCCGCTTGTGGGCCGCAGTCCACCGGGCAGGGGCGATCCGGGCACCCGCCAGGTTCACCACCGCGTCGCAGCCCTCCAGGGCCGCGGCGTCCAGCTCGCCCCGCTCAGGGTCCCACCGGATCCCGCCCGGAAGCGGACGGCGGCTCATGGGCACTACGGTGTGGCCGGCCGACTCCAGGTGCGCCCACAGAGACCGGCCCAGTAGACCGGTGGCACCGCTGATGGCTACCCGCATGCGTTCAACCCTAAGCGGCCCCAGGGCTCCCGTTCAATCCCTTGTACAAGCTACGAGCTTGTCCCGCGATTCTTTGGGGTGGTGTCTAGATCCTCAGGCGGCCCACGAGGACCGGTTGGTTCTGGGAGCGGGCGACCCCGTGCGGGCCCCGCTCGACCGTCACCGCCACCACCTCGTAGCGCCCGATGTCCGCCCGGACCGGCAGGACGACCGTTTGGCCGGGATGCGGCCGGAACACGCCCCCGCTGTCTGCTTGACCACCCCGGATCAGCCAAAGCTGGTAGACGAACCCCGCGCCCGGGTCCTGCAGGTCGCGTACCACGAGGGCACCCATTCCGCGGCCTGGGTCGTAGACGAAACGCACCTGGCCCCGCACCCGGCCCTGGAGGTCCGTCACCCGTGCAGCCGGGCTCGCAAGGAGGGCCAGCAGTTCTTCCTGCTGGTCCAGCCGTACCCTTAGTGCCCGCTTCTCCCGCTGGGCCTGGAGCAGGAGCCCTCCCAACAGGACGACGAGGGCGGCCGCCAGCGCGAGCGCGGACCTCCACCACTCACGGGCTTTCGGTGCGGACTCCTGGGTAGCCGACAAGATCCGCTCCCGGAGGTCAAGGGGCGGCTCCGCGCGGCGGAAGGCTTCCCCGAGGGCCGCCGTGGTCTCCAGGAACTCGGCGAGCTCCCGCCGCAGGTCCGGGGAGTCCTGCAGGTGGGCCTCTAGGGCCTCGCGCTCCTCCTCGGTCAGAGCCCCGAGCGCGTAGGCCGCCAGCAGCTCGCGCGCTTCCTCACGTGTCACGGCCGCCTCCGAGCAGGGCCCGCAGCCTGAGCAGGCCGTCCCGCATCCGGGTCTTCACTGTGCCGAGGGGGATCCCCAGGCGCTCTGCGATCTCCCGCTGCGTTAACCCCCCGTAGTACGCGAGCACCAGCGCTTCTCGCTGTGCCTCGGGCAGGGCCGCCAGCGCCTCCCGCACCCGCGCCCCTTCCAGGGAGCGCACGACTTCTTCCGTCCAGTCCACGTCGGAAGCCGCCGCCTCCTCGGTCAGTGAGTTCGCGTGCCGGACCCGGTTCCGCCTGAGGACGTCCACCGCCCGGTGGTGTGCCAGGGACAGGAGCCAAGCCCGGCCACTGCCGCGGCTGCGGTCGAACCGGCCCGGACGCCTCCAGAAGCTGAGGAAGACCTCCTGGGTCACCTCCTTGGCCGCCTCGGGGTTGCGTACGATCCCCAGGCCAACGCGTACACCGCAGCCGCGTACCGGTCGTAGAGCGCGGAAAGCGCCTGGCCGTCCCCGGCCGCTGCGGCCTCGATGAGCTCTTCGTCCGAACGTGCGCTCGGTACCCGAATGCGCAGCATCGGTCGGCTGCTCTGTTGGACGTCTGCGGCCCAAATCCCTGCTCGTCTTCACAGTCCCTCCCGTCCTTCTTTCGCACGGCAGGTCCTTGCTGGATCCCAATCCACCCGCCGTCCTCCTGCGAAGCAGTGGGTGGAGGCGAAAACCATGAACGCAAAGGCACTGGGTCTCTCGCTCCTCTTGCTCCTGACCGCCGGCTTAGGCCCGCGCATGGGTCGCGCGCAGAGTCCACAGCCACCCGGGTCCGTCACCGTGGAGCTGTTCCAGTTCCGCCCTCCGCGGCTGGAGGTCGCCGCGGGCGAGGCGGTCCGCTGGACGAACCAGGACGAGGTCCTGCACACGGTGACCGCGGGCGACCCGGAGCGGCCCATGGGGGCCTTCGACGCACGGCTGGACGGTCGGGGCGCCACGTT
>Ga0079992_118808_pt1 | contig 140464 bp, 122 predicted proteins | sample FaiFalFF_MnMetaG_3_FD_69197 | JGI IMG/M metagenome (GOLD analysis project Ga0079992, IMG submission 69197) | Freshwater microbial communities from Yellowstone National Park, Wyoming, USA - Fairy Falls B (FF_Mn_B) MetaG (SPADES assembly) (version 2) | ecosystem: Environmental > Aquatic >...
CAGAGTGCTAATCGAACCAAGGTGGGATTGAAACAAACTGTGCGCTCCGGAATCGCAGAAATAAGAAAGGGTGCTAATCGAACCAAGGTGGGATTGAAACTCACAGACTGGGCGGAGGGTAACCTGCCATGCGACGTGCTAATCGAACCAAGGTGGGATTGAAACTTCTAACAAGTCACGGAGTGTGGGAGTACCGGCCGGCGTGCTAATCGAACCAAGGTGGGATTGAAACCAGGAAGAAGGGCCACGTCGAGCGAGCAGTCTATCAGGTGCTAATCGAACCAAGGTGGGATTGAAACAACTCGATATACTTCTTCTGTAAGTCCGGCCTGCGCACGTGCTAATCGAACCAAGGTGGGATTGAAACTGCGTCGGGACGCGCTGGTGGAGGATGGACACGATGTGCTAATCGAACCAAGGTGGGATTGAAACGCTGAGTGCAGCAGTGGCTTTGGGGGTGTGATTTCCCGTGCTAATCGAACCAAGGTGGGATTGAAACGCAATTATGATGCTCCGGACAACGAAGAGCACCCCCGGTGCTAATCGAACCAAGGTGGGATTGAAACCAAGTTTCGTCCCCCGCCCCGCGGGGCCACCTGGGCGGGGGTGCTAATCGAACCAAGGTGGGATTGAAACCGCTCGGAGGATTACTTTAATAACGAATTCGGTGAGGTGCTAATCGAACCAAGGTGGGATTGAAACCTGAATACCGGGGTACTTCTCGGAGTACTCGTTTTCAGTGCTAATCGAACCAAGGTGGGATTGAAACATGATGAGGATAATTCCCCGTCTTGATTTCGAGAGCGTGCTAATCGAACCAAGGTGGGATTGAAACCATAATAGGACAAAATCAACTAAGGTACCGCGAAGGTGCTAATCGAACCAAGGTGGGATTGAAACGTGTGCGGGTGCCACTCAGTAACCGCCGAGTTGTGCGTGCTAATCGAACCAAGGTGGGATTGAAACGTAGGAACTCGTCGAACGGGGCCTCCAGTGTTCCCCAGTGCTAATCGAACCAAGGTGGGATTGAAACGTGTCCAGGAATGTCCACGACGGGGGCCCGTCCGATAGTGCTAATCGAACCAAGGTGGGATTGAAACGTCGCTTTCACGGCCTCAAACCCCTTTTCGGACCTTTGTGCTAATCGAACCAAGGTGGGATTGAAACTGCCGTCGCGGAAGATGCGCGTCTCGACGTCCTTGCCGTGCTAATCGAACCAAGGTGGGATTGAAACCACAGCTTCCAGATGCAAGACGTTCAAGCGCTTCGAGTGCTAATCGAACCAAGGTGGGATTGAAACGTGATAATAATATCACCAGGCGCCACTTTGAACTCGGTGCTAATCGAACCAAGGTGGGATTGAAACTGTTGGACGGAAGGATGCGGGGAAGCTCGCCGCGCGAGTGCTAATCGAACCAAGGTGGGATTGAAACTTATTCCGATACCACCAGATTTCGCTATCGCGCTAGGTGCTAATCGAACCAAGGTGGGATTGAAACTTGCCTTGGATGATCAAATTCCAGAGCGCACCAAAACGTGCTAATCGAACCAAGGTGGGATTGAAACGATAACGTGGGCGTGTATATTGTGTGGACAGGGACGCCGGTGCTAATCGAACCAAGGTGGGATTGAAACCATTCCGTGTTGACATATCGTGCTCCCCACGTGATCTCGTGCTAATCGAACCAAGGTGGGATTGAAACGGTCGCGAAGAGGGCGCGAAGATGACGTCGATCGTCGGTGCTAATCGAACCAAGGTGGGATTGAAACAACACCTCACGCGCGTGTACACGCACGTGAATGGGTTCGTGTGCTAATCGAACCAAGGTGGGATTGAAACCAGCTTCTGCATGCTGAGCGCGAGTTCTCTGACGGAATGTGCTAATCGAACCAAGGTGGGATTGAAACCCGGGCCACGCGACGGGAGCGGGGGAGGGGGAGGGGGTGGGTGCTAATCGAACCAAGGTGGGATTGAAACTGACGACGGAGCTCATCAATCGAGTCGCCAGAATAGGTGCTAATCGAACCAAGGTGGGATTGAAACCACTACAGGCCGATAATGGCGACGGTAGAGCTGCGCGTGCTAATCGAACCAAGGTGGGATTGAAACTTGGGGTGACGGCCACACGACTGCGTGTGGCCTAACAGTGCTAATCGAACCAAGGTGGGATTGAAACGGAAACGAGTTATAATGTAGGCGCACAAAGCCGGGAAGTGCTAATCGAACCAAGGTGGGATTGAAACCCGTCTCGGCGGCGCTGCCCCCTGCATACCAAGCCAGTGCTAATCGAACCAAGGTGGGATTGAAACGCCAATGTTGGGACTGGCACACCCACACGGCCACCGTGCTAATCGAACCAAGGTGGGATTGAAACCGCTTGCTCAACAATTTGAAGGAGCGAATGGGACGGCGTGCTAATCGAACCAAGGTGGGATTGAAACACTCGGTGCAGATCCCGAGTGGGAGGCGTGGGATCCGTGCTAATCGAACCAAGGTGGGATTGAAACGCTGTTGAGGCCTTACGGGTTCCGTCGTTACTTTCCGGTGCTAATCGAACCAAGGTGGGATTGAAACCGCAGCTTGAAGCACTTGCGGAGCAAACGTCGAGCAAGTGCTAATCGAACCAAGGTGGGATTGAAACCCGAACGCCTTTTTCACGAATGGCACCTGTGGCCACAAGTGCTAATCGAACCAAGGTGGGATTGAAACACGGCGGGAATTACCATCCTGCCGTTGAGGTGAAACGTGCTAATCGAACCAAGGTGGGATTGAAACGGGCCACCTGGGCGGGGGTTTGTTTGTTCGCCTATATTATGTGCTAATCGAACCAAGGTGGGATTGAAACGTATGTTTAAAAGCATAGAGTAACGACCCATTCGGTGTGCTAATCGAACCAAGGTGGGATTGAAACAGAATGGCTCGCCACGGCAATAGAGCTGTGGAGGCCAGTGCTAATCGAACCAAGGTGGGATTGAAACTTGTGAGCGAAAGCGCGTTCTTTTGATGCGAAAGGGTGCTAATCGAACCAAGGTGGGATTGAAACTTTCTACTTCAACAACTTCCATCCTCGCAGCGTTATGTGCTAATCGAACCAAGGTGGGATTGAAACCGCTCGACGCACCTTGTAGGCTCCCCGAGCGCGCCCGGTGCTAATCGAACCAAGGTGGGATTGAAACAAGGGGCTGATGTGGCGACGGTTGTTCGTTTCTACGGTGCTAATCGAACCAAGGTGGGATTGAAACTGGCTCACGCGCTGGGCGCGCGTCGGATCTGGATCCTGTGCTAATCGAACCAAGGTGGGATTGAAACCCCGTCACGGCTGTCGTAATACGAACGCGCAGAGCGTGTGCTAATCGAACCAAGGTGGGATTGAAACCGTGGTGCGCAGCGGCGCCGTGCTTGGCCAGATTCGTGCTAATCGAACCAAGGTGGGATTGAAACAGCTGCCGCTGCCGACGCAGGCGGCGCAGTTTGTGTCGTGCTAATCGAACCAAGGTGGGATTGAAACCGCGAAGCGCTGCGGGTACGTCATCCCTATCGCAAGGTGCTAATCGAACCAAGGTGGGATTGAAACTGTTTCTGATACCCACCTTTGTTCGCACTACGAACGGTGCTAATCGAACCAAGGTGGGATTGAAACCGCCGGTGAGTAGGCGACGATGTCGCACGGCGAGTGAGTGCTAATCGAACCAAGGTGGGATTGAAACCAACTTGATCTAGCTTGCGATCCTCAATCACGACATGTGCTAATCGAACCAAGGTGGGATTGAAACCCCGCGTGGGAACATAAATGAGGCGGGATCTTTCATGTGCTAATCGAACCAAGGTGGGATTGAAACAGGGGGAGTGGATAAGAATTGACGTTAGGTTGAGGGGTGCTAATCGAACCAAGGTGGGATTGAAACGCGGCGATCTCGTGGATCGCCTGTTCGCTGCCTTCAGTGCTAATCGAACCAAGGTGGGATTGAAACCACCTCAAGAAGGGCGCGAGTGATTCTCGGCTTCTGGTGCTAATCGAACCAAGGTGGGATTGAAACATCAGCGGGGCGGTTCTATTGTGGGTGCTAGTGTTCGGTGCTAATCGAACCAAGGTGGGATTGAAACAGGGAAGGGTGCGGTATTCCAATCCCCACGGCTGGGTGCTAATCGAACCAAGGTGGGATTGAAACGGGCGCCTGTCGCGTTCTTGTTTTTGAGAGTTGTCATGTGCTAATCGAACCAAGGTGGGATTGAAACAACGTCGTCGAGGCGACTTTCGTGAAGATGTGCACGTGCTAATCGAACCAAGGTGGGATTGAAACTTGGACTTAACAAAGGAGGAAGCCATGACACAGAAGTGTGCTAATCGAACCAAGGTGGGATTGAAACGCACCAGCATCGGCACCCCCGCCCTGGGCAGGACGCGTGCTAATCGAACCAAGGTGGGATTGAAACCACCTCTTCGGCGCGGATATCGTCGTTGATTTCGATGGTGCTAATCGAACCAAGGTGGGATTGAAACCTTAGGTGTGGGAAAACGGCGCGGAGCACGTGATATGTGTGCTAATCGAACCAAGGTGGGATTGAAACTTACGGCTTTGTGTGTGGTTCCCGAAGCGTATCGCCGTGCTAATCGAACCAAGGTGGGATTGAAACCTCGTCAAAGATGACGGGCGTCTCCCTGTGCGTCGTGTGCTAATCGAACCAAGGTGGGATTGAAACTTCGTCGAGAGGGGCCTCCAGTGTTCCCCACCGTGCTAATCGAACCAAGGTGGGATTGAAACTCGCTTGAGGGTGAGTGTCATCTTGCCCCTGAGCTCGGTGCTAATCGAACCAAGGTGGGATTGAAACATCGCTTCGCTTTCGCTAAGACTGATGCGTTTCATCGTGCTAATCGAACCAAGGTGGGATTGAAACGAGCTCGCGTGTGATGCGCCCTGGGAGCTCCCTCGTGTGCTAATCGAACCAAGGTGGGATTGAAACTCTGCACCGCGCGCGCATCATCACCAAAGATCTCACGGGTGCTAATCGAACCAAGGTGGGATTGAAACGTAATATAGTTCGGCCGGATCCTCGCTGGGCATGGGGGTGCTAATCGAACCAAGGTGGGATTGAAACGGAAGCTCTCGAATCAGGGCGGCCGCTCTGGGAACAGTGCTAATCGAACCAAGGTGGGATTGAAACCGCTAGATGCTGCCTGTTGCCAGTCCGTTCTGGGTGCGTGCTAATCGAACCAAGGTGGGATTGAAACATGGATAAGCGCGGTGAGATACAAGGCGGACACGGTGTGCTAATCGAACCAAGGTGGGATTGAAACGGCGATTCATGCGATCGCTGCCGCCATGGGGTGGGCACGTGCTAATCGAACCAAGGTGGGATTGAAACGTACGCATAGGTGGCGTACTCGCCCACCCGAAAGCCGTGCTAATCGAACCAAGGTGGGATTGAAACATTCTCGGCCTTCCACAAACAACGCCAAACCCGCCGCGTGCTAATCGAACCAAGGTGGGATTGAAACTACACAGATTGGAGATAGTGGGTAACGGAGCGACTACGTGCTAATCGAACCAAGGTGGGATTGAAACTTCTTGAGGTGTGGGAAAACGGCGCGGAGCACGTGAGTGCTAATCGAACCAAGGTGGGATTGAAACTCTTATACCGAAGCTGCGACGCATGTGCTATTTAGGTGCTAATCGAACCAAGGTGGGATTGAAACTGAGATCGAGAGAGAAAGCCGATCGCGCCCCTACATGGTGCTAATCGAACCAAGGTGGGATTGAAACCTATGGATTGTACTCTTTCAATCCTGAGGGCGAGCGTGTGCTAATCGAACCAAGGTGGGATTGAAACCACGCGTCTAGTCTCGTTCATGCGTCGCGCCCATTCTGTGCTAATCGAACCAAGGTGGGATTGAAACAAAGAAAAAGAAGAAGTAGAACAGAAGATCCTCCTCGGGTGCTAATCGAACCAAGGTGGGATTGAAACGCGCCCGCATTGCGAGCGCGGCTTGCACGCGCTCATCGTGCTAATCGAACCAAGGTGGGATTGAAACGTGCTCAGGCAGGGTGCCGCGCTCCCGATCGCTTTCGTGCTAATCGAACCAAGGTGGGATTGAAACGAGTGGCGACGGAGCAAGAAGAAGTGGAGAGGCTATGGGGGTGCTAATCGAACCAAGGTGGGATTGAAACCTTAGTCGGACTAAAAACCCAACGCGTTTGTCAACGTGCTAATCGAACCAAGGTGGGATTGAAACTTGAGGAGCGCCTCACCGACGGAGTAGAGCACGGGGGTGCTAATCGAACCAAGGTGGGATTGAAACCGCGGCTTATGCGGCCGCGTGGGGCCTGGGGTTCTCGTGCTAATCGAACCAAGGTGGGATTGAAACATATTTGCTTTCTTCCCGTTGACAGTAAACTTTCCAGGTGCTAATCGAACCAAGGTGGGATTGAAACCTGCATTCACGGTCGCAGCCCCATGTCCAGCCCTGCGTGCTAATCGAACCAAGGTGGGATTGAAACCGTTTTCTCCGGGATCGAGAAGGCCACATCACGAAGGTGCTAATCGAACCAAGGTGGGATTGAAACCATACGAGACCGGGAGCAATTGCGGTACAGCGAGAGTGCTAATCGAACCAAGGTGGGATTGAAACGGCAATCTCAGCGACAACCGTTGAGGCGAGTTCCGCGTGCTAATCGAACCAAGGTGGGATTGAAACCGCACGTCGCACTTTGTAGCTCCCCCGAGCGCGCCCGGTGCTAATCGAACCAAGGTGGGATTGAAACGCCAAACACACCCGCAGTCCCGTGCGCTTCTCCCACGTGCTAATCGAACCAAGGTGGGATTGAAACATTTGTCGCACAGTATTCAGCAGCTCCCTCCACGCAGTGCTAATCGAACCAAGGTGGGATTGAAACAGGAGGATCTTCTGTTCCGCTTTCATTTCCCTGGGTGTGCTAATCGAACCAAGGTGGGATTGAAACCAATTGCTCCCGGTCTCGTATGTGGCAATAACAAAGTGCTAATCGAACCAAGGTGGGATTGAAACGCTGCCCACATCGTCCGCGACCCATCACACGGAGGTGCTAATCGAACCAAGGTGGGATTGAAACTCGGCAGCCATGCGCGGTGGGCTGCCGAGAAGCCTGGTGCTAATCGAACCAAGGTGGGATTGAAACCGCCGAGCGCTAGGAAGTGTCATTCACCTTCTCTCGGTGCTAATCGAACCAAGGTGGGATTGAAACCTCTTTCTTGGATTGAGACAAACGGCCCTCGCGCAGGGTGCTAATCGAACCAAGGTGGGATTGAAACCTTGGTCAAGAAAAACATCCCCGAAGACAAGAGACGGTGCTAATCGAACCAAGGTGGGATTGAAACTGACGAGATCGTCGTGGTAAGGTGGCTGGGCAGCGGGTGCTAATCGAACCAAGGTGGGATTGAAACCGCACAAATTCGCGAAAGAGGAAGCGACGCCGATGCTGTGCTAATCGAACCAAGGTGGGATTGAAACAGAAGCTCGCCGCGCGCATGTTGCGTCGCGCGCGCCGTGCTAATCGAACCAAGGTGGGATTGAAACTTCTGTGGGAATTCTGCAATGGAACGTGGGGCAGGGGTGCTAATCGAACCAAGGTGGGATTGAAACGGGATGAGGTTCTTCAGACCGCCCGGGATGAGGTTCGTGCTAATCGAACCAAGGTGGGATTGAAACTGTCACGGTCGGGATGCAGGGCGGGCCCTGTCGGGCTGTGCTAATCGAACCAAGGTGGGATTGAAACTTCCGACGCGTCATCGAGGCAACAACGTTGCCCCCACGCGGTGCTAATCGAACCAAGGTGGGATTGAAACGGTGCAGGGGAGCGGTGGCTTCATCGGATTCACGGGTGCTAATCGAACCAAGGTGGGATTGAAACTCAGGACGAAAACAGCACAGCAGTGACGGTCACGAGCGTGCTAATCGAACCAAGGTGGGATTGAAACCGCGGTTGTCGAACTCAAGCCCATATTCTCGGAGGTGCTAATCGAACCAAGGTGGGATTGAAACCGAACTAGTATCCTTAGATACATCGAGAGTCACAGCGAGTGCTAATCGAACCAAGGTGGGATTGAAACGTCTTGATGTCAATAATCTCATCCCCTGCTTCAACAGTGCTAATCGAACCAAGGTGGGATTGAAACCCTCATGTCGCGCATGAGCGCGCGCTTATCGCGCGAGGTGCTAATCGAACCAAGGTGGGATTGAAACTCGCTGTAGCTCCACCGAAGACGCGTCACTCCTCGCGGTGCTAATCGAACCAAGGTGGGATTGAAACTCGGAGATCGTGGACTGCATGCGTGCGCCTGTCTTGGTGCTAATCGAACCAAGGTGGGATTGAAACCACGGTACGTGTCTGTGAACATGTCCTCCAGCACGTGTGCTAATCGAACCAAGGTGGGATTGAAACCGGCGCGTTTGTATACGCCCTTCCTCAGGAGCAGGCAGTGCTAATCGAACCAAGGTGGGATTGAAACCCAGATCGGGTCTTCGATCTTCATCCGTGCGGTTTCAGTGCTAATCGAACCAAGGTGGGATTGAAACTGCGCGGATTCCCCCGCGCGCGGGGGAGGACACAGAGTGCTAATCGAACCAAGGTGGGATTGAAACCGCGGCGGTATTCGCGGATGCGCACGCGCCCGATTTCGTGCTAATCGAACCAAGGTGGGATTGAAACATATCGGGATCGGACATAACGCGGCGCCTCCAAAAGTGCTAATCGAACCAAGGTGGGATTGAAACCAAGGTGCTGCCCGTCCCTTTCAAGATGCACAACAGGTGCTAATCGAACCAAGGTGGGATTGAAACCGGAGTGGATGACGAGGTGGTACGCCCGCCTCAAGTGCTAATCGAACCAAGGTGGGATTGAAACCATCCTCGAGAGCCTGCATAAACTCGTCCAATGGTGCCTGTGCTAATCGAACCAAGGTGGGATTGAAACTGGAGTCGGGCTGCTCTCGCGACGAGGGTTCCCCAGCGTGCTAATCGAACCAAGGTGGGATTGAAACAAGAGCTTCCCGGACGCGTGACGAGGAAGCTCTGGGAGTGCTAATCGAACCAAGGTGGGATTGAAACCCCCCTTCCCGTGGTGCGGTAGAAATGACGGTGATCGTGCTAATCGAACCAAGGTGGGATTGAAACGACTTAGAGGTTTTTCTGGAAGGGCGGCCGCTCCGGACGTGCTAATCGAACCAAGGTGGGATTGAAACCTGGAAGCTTCACGAGTGCGGAGAGGATCGCTCCCAGTGCTAATCGAACCAAGGTGGGATTGAAACTCAATTTCCCCTGCGTATCCCCACTCTGCGTTCACAGTGCTAATCGAACCAAGGTGGGATTGAAACTTCGCGTGATGACATAGCGCCCTCCCACCCGCGCCGGTGCTAATCGAACCAAGGTGGGATTGAAACGACCTAGAGAGATGGAAGGAAGAACAACTCATCAAGGGTGCTAATCGAACCAAGGTGGGATTGAAACTCGAGCTCCCCCGCGTATCCCCATTCTGTGTCCACGTGTGCTAATCGAACCAAGGTGGGATTGAAACCTGCTCGTTCTCCTCGCGCCTCCTCCGCCTTTCCTGTGCTAATCGAACCAAGGTGGGATTGAAACGTTCCTCGCCATGTCGCAGAAGCTTTCGAGCTCTATGTGCTAATCGAACCAAGGTGGGATTGAAACCTGCCTCGCGAATATCGTGAATTCGCGATGTCACCAGTGCTAATCGAACCAAGGTGGGATTGAAACATCCACAGCCTTTCCCCACACAAGCGCTGCGGTTGGGTGCTAATCGAACCAAGGTGGGATTGAAACAGGAGGAGGTACCGGCGGCGGAAGCTACTGGGGAAGTGCTAATCGAACCAAGGTGGGATTGAAACTTCGACACGTGCCCTGTTTGCGGTGGGGAATTGATGGTGCTAATCGAACCAAGGTGGGATTGAAACTTGTATCCTCACCTACCATGCGTTGTAGGTAGTCCAGGTGCTAATCGAACCAAGGTGGGATTGAAACTTGGATTACCGCGATGTGCACGTGAGGTATGGGATGGTGCTAATCGAACCAAGGTGGGATTGAAACACAGAACGATCACATCACCGGGCTGAGAGAGAATGCGTGCTAATCGAACCAAGGTGGGATTGAAACAACTGGGTACGAACAATTGGGACTCCTTCCACGGTGGTGCTAATCGAACCAAGGTGGGATTGAAACCGCTCAGGGGATTGCTTTCACAACGAACTCGGGGAGGGTGCTAATCGAACCAAGGTGGGATTGAAACCGGCGGAACGCACATACTTCTCAACGGCCCGAAGAAGTGCTAATCGAACCAAGGTGGGATTGAAACTACGGTGCGATAATACAACAACTTCCAGGGAGCGCGGTGCTAATCGAACCAAGGTGGGATTGAAACAAGGTGCTTTCCACCGGGGACATTGTGACGCTCGATGTGCTAATCGAACCAAGGTGGGATTGAAACTGGAGCGTGTCTTGTCTAGGTTGATGGCGTAGTCATCGTGCTAATCGAACCAAGGTGGGATTGAAACGAGTGTGGGCGCCCCGCTGTTGTTCCCCAGCGGCCAGTGCTAATCGAACCAAGGTGGGATTGAAACGCCTCCTCGCGTTATACGCGAGGAGGATATAGTTGTGTGCTAATCGAACCAAGGTGGGATTGAAACTGGGGCATTGCCGGGTGGAGTGATTGATCCTGCGCAGTGCTAATCGAACCAAGGTGGGATTGAAACAGGGCGCGGGCAGTCGAGCGACCCACGACCTCTTCGTGCTAATCGAACCAAGGTGGGATTGAAACTGTGTGGGCACGCGCTGGTGCAAGATCGTGACGAGCGGTGCTAATCGAACCAAGGTGGGATTGAAACCCGCGGCGGAGCATCGCCGCGACTCTATACTCGAGCTGTGCTAATCGAACCAAGGTGGGATTGAAACGTGAATGGGCGGAGCTTGCGGCATCCTCCTTCATGTGTGCTAATCGAACCAAGGTGGGATTGAAACGGCTTAGGAGATATAGCGTCTCTTGTGCTGTAGCGAGTGCTAATCGAACCAAGGTGGGATTGAAACCTGGGATGCGCAGCTCCTCATCGGGAAGCGTCCCCATGCGTGCTAATCGAACCAAGGTGGGATTGAAACCGCTATTGAGGACGTACTTCATCGCGGGCCTCCTCCGTGCTAATCGAACCAAGGTGGGATTGAAACTGGATCCACCACTCCCGGGCAGCTCCCCCGTCGGAGTGCTAATCGAACCAAGGTGGGATTGAAACGAGCCGATAGAGGAGGATCACAGATGCTCGCCTTCACCGTGCTAATCGAACCAAGGTGGGATTGAAACCAGCGCTTCGCGATGGCTTCGAGGAATTGATCCAATGTGCTAATCGAACCAAGGTGGGATTGAAACATTCTTCGAGAGCCTTTCAACCCAAGGAAAAGTGAGGTGCTAATCGAACCAAGGTGGGATTGAAACGTTTCATCCGCGCGATGTCGTACCCCGCGCGGATGGGTGCTAATCGAACCAAGGTGGGATTGAAACTAGAGTTCTTCGACAGCGCGTCCCAAGCACTCATGAGGGTGCTAATCGAACCAAGGTGGGATTGAAACAGCTTCTGCATCCTCAATGCCAGCTCCCGGATGGAGGTGCTAATCGAACCAAGGTGGGATTGAAACTGACCAGCATCTTCGGCGAGCTCGAGTAGTGGGGGGGTGCTAATCGAACCAAGGTGGGATTGAAACTGCTCTCACGTGATGTCTTCGATGAGGGCAAGAAAGGTGCTAATCGAACCAAGGTGGGATTGAAACTGGCTTCCTCCTTTCTGACGTTTGTTACGTCCAACGGTGCTAATCGAACCAAGGTGGGATTGAAACCTGCCACAGTTCCGTAACGTCCTTTACACCCTCAGGGTGCTAATCGAACCAAGGTGGGATTGAAACACGCGGGAACACGTCCCGCGTTGGACTTTGTTGCATGTGCTAATCGAACCAAGGTGGGATTGAAACCAGACTTCAAGGAGATGAGCGGCGTGCTCTCCGTTAAGTGCTAATCGAACCAAGGTGGGATTGAAACGGATTCGCAGTAGCTGCACCGCATCACTCCAGGCGAGTGCTAATCGAACCAAGGTGGGATTGAAACTTTCGGGGCGCCCACCCCATAGCTGCAGCGATCGCGGTGCTAATCGAACCAAGGTGGGATTGAAACTGCGTCGGGACGCGCTGGTGCAGGATTGTGACAAGGTGCTAATCGAACCAAGGTGGGATTGAAACCACCCGAAGGGGGAACGATGATTTCCTTCCCCTCTTCGTGCTAATCGAACCAAGGTGGGATTGAAACCTGCCTCGCGTGACGAGGTACGCGAGGCACCCTGGCGGTGCTAATCGAACCAAGGTGGGATTGAAACACTGTCGCTTTTGGGGGGAAGACATGAAGCAATACTCGTGCTAATCGAACCAAGGTGGGATTGAAACGTTGTCGTCCTCTCGATCGCTCGCGTTGAAGAGGTTGTGCTAATCGAACCAAGGTGGGATTGAAACAGCTTGGTTTTACAAGTCCCGCTTGACGCAGGAGCGCTAGTGCTAATCGAACCAAGGTGGGATTGAAACTGGCGATCCCATCCTCGTACTCCCCCAAGCTTTCTATGTGCTAATCGAACCAAGGTGGGATTGAAACGCGTCAAGCAGACGACGGTATTCCAAAAGGGGATCCGTGCTAATCGAACCAAGGTGGGATTGAAACCGAGGTTTTCGACAATAGGGGATGGTGGGGAGTCGCGTGCTAATCGAACCAAGGTGGGATTGAAACTTCCACACCTCGCGGTGGCACATCGAGCACACCCCGTACAGGTGCTAATCGAACCAAGGTGGGATTGAAACCGCGAGATTCTTCACGACCTCCCACAAGAGCCGCGGGTGCTAATCGAACCAAGGTGGGATTGAAACCCTTTTATTAATTTACTCCTCGACCCGCGCAGCCAGGGTGCTAATCGAACCAAGGTGGGATTGAAACCGAAGGAGCAAGGCGCGCTGAAGCGCTCTACGATCTCTGGTGCTAATCGAACCAAGGTGGGATTGAAACCCCAGTATGTCAAGACCCCCTCTCGTGCGAGGAGGAGTGCTAATCGAACCAAGGTGGGATTGAAACTCGAGCGCGAAATGCTCGGCTTGGTGTGCAGGGGGCGTGCTAATCGAACCAAGGTGGGATTGAAACAAATCGTGGCCAGCTTTGCGCTTCCATCCCCGGGCAAGTGCTAATCGAACCAAGGTGGGATTGAAACCGACCTTAGGCTATAGCTGAGCCCAATTCTCCCCTTGTGCTAATCGAACCAAGGTGGGATTGAAACGGCGTGGACGCAGCGGCGTGGGCGCAGGCACGGGCGCGTGCTAATCGAACCAAGGTGGGATTGAAACTCATATAGGAATGAGGTTGCCTTTCAGCTCAACGCGAGTGCTAATCGAACCAAGGTGGGATTGAAACTTATTTTGATGGCCCCACGCCGGTCCTTTAAGTCGTGTGCTAATCGAACCAAGGTGGGATTGAAACGGGGCTGCTGTGAGAACGGCGTCCACAAGTGCTCGGTGCTAATCGAACCAAGGTGGGATTGAAACCGATATACTGAAGCGGCACGACTTAGATCGCTGGAGGGGGCTGATCGAATCAGGGTGGGGTTGAAGCCACGGAAATGGTGGAGGGGGATCATCGGGTGGGGGGTGCTCATTAAGCCACGGTGGGATTGAGGCGAAGCTGATAGTACGGCATCGCTATGTCCTCACTCGGTGCTCATTGAACCACGGTGGGATTGAAGCAGAAAACGCGCTATAATACGAGCCGAAGATCAGAACGTGCGTGTCGAACCAGGGTGGGATGGAGACCGCAGTGAAGTGATGGGCGAGGGAGTGCACATCGGCCGGTGGACATGCTCTCGTGTGAGCTCGGAGGAGGGCGGCGTGAGAGATAGGGTCGCGGAGCTTCTGATTCCCGTCGGGGAGTTTGATCTGGAGGAGACGCTCGAGAGCGGGCAGTGCTTTCGGTGGCGGCGCGTGGGCGAAGGGGAATACCTGGGTGTCCTCGAGCGGTGCGCGCTCCATGTGCGACAGGTACGACCGGCTGGCGACCGCGCGGGAGGCGCGCTTGCTGTACGCGTTGTCGGAGGAAGCGTTCCCGATGACCTCGAGGCGCTGGTCGTTCGATACTTCGATCTCGCTTGCGATTATGCGGCGATCGTGCGCGAGCTCCGGCGCGATCGCAACTTCGCGCGCGTCGTGCCGCGACGAGCCGGGATTCACATCCTGCAGCAGGATCCGTTCGAGGTGATCATCTCGTTCATCATCTCAGCCAACAATCATATTCCGCGCATTCGGAGGATTCTCGAGCGGCTTTGTGCTCTCTATGGGGAAGAGATTCAGACGCCTTTCGGATCGGTGTACAGCTTCCCTCGTCCGGAGATTCTGGCTGACGCTCGAGGGGACGATCTCCGGCAGTGGTGCGGCGTGGGGTATCGTGATGCGTATGTGCGTACCACAGCTCGAGCTCTTGCCGCGTGTTCGGATTTCGCTCAGTGGTCCACATGGCCGACACCGGTAGTGCGACGCCGGTTACTCGCGCTCGAAGGCGTCGGGGAGAAGGTCGCCGACTGCATTCTCCTCTTCGGCTTCCATCGCCTGGAAGCCTTTCCCGTGGATACGTGGATCTTGCGGGCGATGCGCGAGCTGTATTTCCCCGATCGGATGCCGCGCGTGCGTGAGGTTCAGGCCTGCGCGGCTGAGCGCTTCGGCGCGTATGCTGGTGTCGCGCAGCAATATCTCTACGCGGCCTTTCGCTCCGGACGGGGACTCCGTGTCGGGTACCCCACGCGACCCTGAAGATCGCGTGGGGGCCCCCGGTGCGTCTCGGGCGTGGGGCGGGGCGGGCGATGTGCGTCAAGGGAGGAAAAGGTGGGCCGAGTGCGGGAGACTCGACGGGATTCATCGGTGACGTCTGCGATCGGCCTCGATCCGTCATGTGTGAAGCGATTGCGCCGAGCGCTCCTGCGGTGGCACAGAGGGGTGGAGCGCAACGTGCCGTGGAGGCGAACGAGGGATCCCTATCGGATTCTCGTCGCGGAATATATGTCCCAACAGACGCCGCTGGAGCGCGTGCGCGTGTATTACGAGCGTTTTCTCCAACGATTCCCCGATGTTCACGCCCTGGCGCGTGCGCGTCTTGAGGATGTGCGAAGGGTGTGGGAGGGGCTCGGATACTACGTGCGCGCTCGCCATCTGCACGAAGCTGCGCGCCGGATCGTGCGAGAGCACGGAGGGCGCATTCCCGATGATCCCGCGCATTTGCAAGCGTTGCCCGGATGCGGCTCGTATACGGCGGCGGCGATTGCAAGCTTAGCGTTTGACCGGCCGGTTCCTGTTGTGGATGGGAACGTGCGGCGTGTCCTCTGTCGGCTCTTCGCTATCAGCGACGATCCCCGCCGCCCCTCCGTCGAGCGGCAGTTTCGGACATTCGTCGCTGAATTGATCGCCCTTGGCCATCGGAGGGGGAACCGGACAGGAGCGCGCGAGATCAATCAAGCCCTCATGGACTTGGGGGCGCTTGTCTGTCGTCCTCGCGCGCCGCACTGTGCGCGCTGTTGCTGGATGTTCGCCTGTCGCGCGCGGCAGCTTTCTGATCCGACGGCATTCCCCAAAGCGCGAGCACGGCCGAGGCGTCCTCACTATGAGATCGCCGTGGGAGTCATTTGGAGGGGACGGGCGCGTTCGACCGATGGCGAAGTCCTTATCGCTCAGCGGCGAGAAGGGGGATTGTTAGGAGGCCTCTGGGAATTCCCCGGGGGGAAGCGTGAGCCGGGAGAGAGCTTGCGCCGATGCTGCGCGCGCGAGATCTGGGAAGAGGTCGGATTGCGCGTGTGCGTTGGCCGGAAGCTCATGACGATCCGACATGCGTATTCCCATTTTCGGATCACCTTGCATGTCTTCGAATGCCGGCCACTTGGTGGATCTCCTCGCGCGCTCGGATGTCAGCAGGTTCGCTGGGTTCGCTGTCAGCAGCTCTCGCAGTACCCTTTCCCGGCGGCGAATCGGAGAATCATCGAGGCGTTGCAGAGGGAAAGTCTCAAGGCATAATGATGCAAGGGAGGCGGAGTGCATCCCGGGGGCGTCGGAGTCCCCCCGTGGGGTGTCCGTATGGTCGGGAGGCTGATGGCTCTCCTCGCCATGTCGTGTTATCATAGCGACTCATCGCGCACATCGCCGACGGGTACCCCACGCGACCCTGAAGATCGCGTGGGGACCCCCGGTGAGGAGGGGGAGACATGAGAACGTTCAGCCCATGGGTGGCATGTGTATGTCTCGTCTCGACAGCCCTTGTCTATCCCCAGATCGGGCGGACCGATACTCTGCAGGAGGCGCTCAGGAGTATTACGGCTGAAGGGCTCGCGGCGCATATTCGGCGTCTTGCCTCGGATGAGTTTGAGGGGCGAGCTCCGGCGACTCGAGGTGAGGAGCTGACGGTCCGCTATCTGATCGAGCAGTTTCAGCAGCTCGGGTTGCGGCCGGGGAATCCCGATGGAACGTACATTCAGAAGGTGCCGCTTGTAGGAATCACGGCGGATCCATCGGCTTCGCTCACGATCACGGCGGATGGGAAGCGGATGACCCTTCGATATGGAGAGGATTTCGTCGTCTGGACGCGGCGCGTTGTCGAGACGGTGAGCGTCGAAGCGGATCTCGTCTTCGTCGGCTACGGCGTTCAAGCCCCCGAATTCCAGTGGGATGATTTCAAGGGGGTGGACGTAAGGGGGAAGATCCTCCTTGTTCTCATCAACGATCCCCCGGTGCCCGACCCGCGCGATCCGACGCGGTTGGATGAGAAGATGTTCGGCGGGCGCGCTATGACGTACTACGGACGCTGGACCTACAAGTTCGAAAAAGCAGCGGAGTTAGGAGCAGCCGGGGCGCTGATCGTTCATGAAACGGAGCCGGCGGGCTATCCCTGGGCTGTGGTGCAGAGCAGTTGGACGGGTGAGCAATTCGATCTCATCGCGCCGGATCGCAATATGTCCATGTGCGCCGTCGAGGGATGGATCACCTGGGATCATGCCCGGGCGCTCGTGAGCATGGTCGGGAAAGATTTGGGAGAGTTGAAGCGCGCGGCGGTGAGTCGGGACTTTCGCCCCGTGCCGCTTGGAGCGCGCGCCCGGATCACGCTCCGGAATACCCTGCGGACGATCGAATCGCGAAATGTGATCGCTCGGCTCGAGGGCAGCGATCCGAAGCTCAAAGAGGAGTACGTCATCTACGTCGCGCATTGGGATCACCTGGGCGTTGGTCCGGAGGTCAATGGGGATCGAATCTACAACGGTGCTGTGGACAATGCCTCCGGGACGGCAGGATTGTTGGAGGTTGCTCGAGCGTATGCGCGCCTGTCGCCGCCCCCACGACGCTCCATTCTCTTTCTGGCGGTGACGGCGGAGGAGAAGGGGTTGCTCGGGTCTCGCTATTACGCTGAGAATCCGCTCTATCCGCTGGAGAAGACCGTCGCCGTCATCAACATGGATGGGTTGAACGTCTACGGGCGGACGCGCGATATCACGGTCATTGGGCTGGGGAATTCGACGCTCGATGAGCATGTGCGGGCTGTCGCAGCGGAACAAGGGCGGGTGGTGCGCCCGGATCCGGAGCCGGAGAAGGGATTCTTCTACCGCTCGGATCACTTCAGCTTCGCCAAGCAGGGCGTCCCGGCCCTCGATCTGGATTCGGGCATCGAGTATATCGGCAAGCCGGAAGGGTGGGGGATAGAGATGCGCCGTCGGTATACGGCCGAGCGCTACCATAAGCCGCAGGATGAATTCGATCCGAGCTGGGATTTGAGCGGTGCCGTCGAAGACCTCCGGCTGCTCGTCGTCGTGGGCTATCGGGTGGCTACTGAAGACCGATGGCCGGAGTGGTATCCGGGGACGGAATTCAGGGCCAAGAGGGAGGCCATGCTGAAGCGCTGAGGTGTGAGCGGTAGGCGACGGGGGGACGCTCAGTCGTAGAAGGGGGGCTCGCCCGGTGGTCGCGTGTGCCATCGTTTGTGAATCCAGAGCCAATGGTCGGGATAGCGGCGGATGAAGGACTCCAAGATCCGGTTGAAGTGCTCAGTATTGAGCTGAGCGTCGCGCTCGCGGTCTCCGGTGCGAATGAGGGGGACGGGGGGATCGAAGTGTAGGATGTGCATACGCCTGCGTTCGTCCCAGATGAGGAAGCCAGGGATCACCGGGGCTCCTGTGCGCAAAGCGAGGCGGGCGATCAAGGGGGATGTGCACGCTGGTTGCCCGAAGAAATCGCAAAAGAGACCCTCGTGGGGCTGTGTATTCGTGTCCATGAGGATCCCGATGGTTTCCCCCTTGCGCAGTGCGCGGAGGATATGCCGCGCGGCTTCGCGCTTAGGGATGAGGCGATTCCCGCTGAGCGTGCGATAGGTCTCAATGAACCGATCGAGCCGAGGATTATCCAGAGGCCGAACGAGGACGGCCATCGGGTAGCCGTAAAGCGCATGGGCGAAGGCACTCAACTCCCACGCGCCGAAGTGGGCGGTGAGGATGAGCACGCCCCGCCCTTGAGCCCGCGCGCGTTCGTAATGCTCGAGACCCTCGTAAGCGACAAGGGCGCGGATGGTCTCGTGTGTCAGGCGGGGAAATTGGCTGAATTCGCCGAGCAGGCGCCCCAAGTTCCGAAAGGATCGCTTGAGGAGGGAACGCCGCTCGCGCGGGGTGAGCGTCGGGAAGACGAGCGTGAGATTGCGATGGCCCACCTTTCGCCATCGGCCGCGCAGATAGTAAGCCAAAAGACCCATGCCTTCGCCAACGGCGAGCGCCCAGGATCGGGGAAGATGTCCCAGGGTTTTCACCACGAACCAGGCGGGCACGTATTCGAACCAGTGGCGCACGGTCATTCCCGGTCGTGTGGCCATAGCCGCGGCGTTTCGTGCTGGTGAAAGAGCATGCTGTGACGCGGGCTTTTCGGAGATGCCAAGCTAGCACACGGGCATCGGTCTGTCAAATGGCCTGTCGGTAGGAGAGCGCCATCTTCCGACGTGAGGGCGAGCGTGCCCACGAGTCGGGTCAGACTTTCGCCGGCGCGGCCGTTCTTGCCATAATGGAGATTTCAATGGAGATTTCAGAATGAGACGTGGACGATGGAGCGTGATCGCCCTTGTGCTCGCGCTGGGGAGCGCGTGGGCGCAGAGCGGGCGACGTCTTCCGGCGGAGAAGCCCAAGGAGGCGAAGGACTCCGAGGACGTCGCGGTGACACTGGAGGCGAGCGAGGTGATCGTCCCGGTGACCGTGCGCGACCGGTATGGGCGCTTGGTCCGAGGGCTCAGCCGATATGACTTCACCATCTACGAAGATGGCGTGCGGCAGGAGATCACGGACTTCTCTGTCGGCACGGTGCCGGTGAACGTCGTCTTGCTCATTGATGTCTCCGGAAGTGTCGCCACCGAGATCACCGACATCCGCCTGGCAGCCCTTGCGTTCCTCGATGCCTTGGGGCCGAAGGATCGCGTTGCGATCATCCGATTCAATCACAAGGTCGAGGAGGTGCTCGATTGGGAGACGGATAAGCGTCGCCTCCAGCGGGCGCTTTTGCACTTGCCGGCGGTTGGGAACACAGCTCTCTACAAGGCGCTCTCTGTGGCGGCCAGCAAGTTGAAGACCGTCGAGGGGCGGCGCGCCATCCTTCTGTTCACCGACGGGGTGGACACTTATGACGGACCTGATCAAAAGACGTTTGAGGAAGCGTTGGAGGCTGTACGGCGAGCCGAGGCCATCGTCTATGTGATCAGTAAGACAAAGGCCATTCGCGCCTTTTTGAGAGGCGAGCGCTCACCGTTCATCTTCCGACCGCTCGATCCGAGAGATCCGTACATCCAGTTGTATCTGCAGGTGCTCGATCACGCGGAAGACCAGCTCATTGAGCTGGCTGAGAAGACGGGCGGACGGATTTATTTTCCTCTGGATCAGTCTGAGCTGAAAGAGGCGTATGCGCAGATCGCCGAGGAGTTGAGCACGCAGTACATCCTGCGCTACATGCCGAAGAACCCATCGCGCGATGGGCGCTTTCGACGCATTCGAGTGATGACGGGGAATCCCGCGTATATTGCGATCGCACGAGAGGGATACTATGCCCCTCACCAGTGAGATGCTCGAGTTCGCCGTGGAGACAGCGCGAGAGGCAGGAGCGCTGTTGCGGGATCATTTTGGACGCACCGTGGACGTCAGCTACAAATCGAGCACGATTGACCTGGTGACCGATGTGGATCTGCTCTCGGAGCGGCTCATTACGGAGAGGATTGCCGCCCGGTATCCCCGGCATGCTCTTCTGGCCGAAGAGGGGGGGCATCAGGAGGGGGCATCTGACTACCGATGGCTCATTGATCCTCTCGATGGGACGACCAATTACGCCCACGGGTATCCCTTCTTCTGTGTCACACTGGCTTTGGAATATCGGGGGGAGATCATCCTGGGCGTCGCTTATGACCCCTTGCGCGAAGAGCTCTTCGTTGCCGAACGTGGGGCGGGAGCGACGCTGAATGGTCGGCCGATTCGCGTCTCGCGAACGGAGGTTCTGGCCAAGGGATTGCTGGCGACAGGGTTCCCATACGATATCCGGAGCCGACCCGAGGAGAGTTTGGACTATTTCGGTCGGTTTGTGAGGACGGCCCAAGCTATCCGGCGCGATGGGTCGGCTGTCCTGGATCTCTGCTACCTCGCGTGCGGACGTTTCGATGGGTTTTGGGAGTTGGGGTTGAAACCGTGGGATATGGCGGCCGGTGCCTTGATGGTCGAAGAGGCGGGAGGGCGCGTCACGCGCTTTGATGGGAGCCGATTTCGCCTCTTCGAGCCTGAGATTCTGGCCAGCAATGGCCTCATTCATGAGGAGATGATCGCTATCCTGACCGGAGGGGGGGCGCGATGACGCGACGCTGCTCGTTCTGTCACCAGGAGATCACGCTCGCAGCCGTCGAACCCAACCTCGGGGAGAGTCTCCGGCAGAAGCTCTCGAATGCAGAGATCGCCTGCGCCGCGTGCGTACGCCGATTGGGACAGCATCCGGATGATCCGTATGTCGTCCTGCTGGGCGCCTATTACCGAAAGATTGGGAATGCCTATGTGAAAATCGCGCCCACGGGCGCCTTTCATGGATGAGGGATTTCGCGTCGGAGGGGGGATAAAAAAAGCTCTTGCCGATAGTGAGAAGATCGGGTATAGTGAAAAGCCTGTCGTGGTGGTGGATATGATCACTGGGGAGGAAGTGAAGCGATGACGAAAGGACGGGCTGTGGCGATCGTGGGGATTCTCTCCTTCGCTGTGGGAGTCGCTGCCGTGGTGCCGTATGCTCTTGTGCTTCTCATCGCTCTTATTGCCTCATCGCCTGCGGTGTTGAACATTGCCGTCTTCGCGGCCGCGGTTCTCATCAGTCTCCTGGCCCCGGTCTTGAACGTGCAGCAGATTCTCTTGCTGACGTTTTGAGTGGCCGGAGCCTTCATGCGGATTACACGTATCGCAAAGGACGTCCCTCAGCGATGGCGCACCTGAATACGGCCGGAGTGGGTTCGGAGCTTGAGGAGAGCCCCTCCGGTTTCCGAGACTCCTTGCACGTGTGATGGAGTTTGCGAGCGGCTTCGGAGGTGAATGCCTTCCGTTTCGATTCTTCCCTCGTGTGTCGAGGCGTCCAGGGTGAAGGAGCTTTTCTTCGGAAGGAGGACCTCGATCGTCCCAGCGCTGGAATAAAAGGTATAGGTGCCCCGCTCGTGGAGGATCCCGGAGAACACAATGCGCCCCGTTGTAATGCTCACGGCATCGACATTCGGGGAGGCAATGTCCCTGAGCTCGATGTCCCCCTCCATTGTCGAGAGTTTCACACGGCCGCGCACCCCGCGCACAACGATCTTGCCGCCGCGACTCGATGCCTCGACCGCACAGTCGGCAGGGACGTTCACCTCGATGTCCACAGCCTCTGGACCAGTCGCGCGACGCTGCGGGGTGCGGACGGTGAGAATATTATTGGAGAACCGGACATCGAGCGAAGCTGTTGCCATGAGTCGAATCTCCGAACGATTCCAGGCGTGGACGACGATATGTCCACGGGGCGAGGTGTTTATGAGAATCACTCCGGATGAAGGGCCGACCGAGAATATCCGCACCAGGCGCGAGGTTCCGAGACGCGCCTGAGCAAACAGCGCGGGGGAGAGAACGAGTGCCCCACACAGGATCCCGAGGAGGCTGCACGTCGAAGCCGTGGGTCTCCCAAGGTGCATCTCTTCTCTCCGCCGCAGTTCGCGGCCGTGATGCCGGCTAGCTCGCATGGTGAACTACAGCTCGGAGAAGTGTTTCAGCAGCTCGAGCTTCGCTTTCAACGCCGCGAGGTAGAGTTCGCGCAAGACCGCGTTCTCCGGATCGCGCTCCAGTTCGTACCGGCAGTGAGAGAGCGAGCGCTCGATGGCCTCCCAGCAGCGCCGGAAGCAGGTTTCAGTCTCCGCATCCCAGAGCGCACGCCGATTCTGGACCTGACGCTCGAGGACTTCAATCCGTTGCTCTACGATCTCACTGTCAATGGTGGGCTTGTGAACGAGGAGGAGGGCTGTTGGCTGAATCTCCAGAAGCGAAGAGGACAGAGTGTTCCACTGCACGGGCGCGGACAGATTGGCGTTTTGAGATCCCGGCAGGGGGGAACGGGATTGAAGGAGGACTCCCGCGAGCGCCGCCACGAGTATGGCTGCTGCAAGAGCAAAAGCCGGTCGCATCCGGAATCGCCACATCCTCAGAGGAGCCTTCGACGACCGAGAGGCGTTCTCCGACGCGATAGCTGCCACAATCCGATCCCAGAGCTGGGGACTGGGCTCATAGTCGGGGAGCTCCCGGCTGAGCTGACGGATGTAGAGAAGGTCCTCCCGCATCACCCAACAGCTCCAGCATTCCCGCATGTGTCGTTCCAGTTCGATCCGTTCCTGCTCCGAGAGTGCGCCGTCAATATAGTCGGAGAGCCGGTCTTGATATTTCGCGCAGGACATAGATCATCCCTCCCCTCGTAAGAGACTGCGAAGCTTCAATCGCGCCTTGTGAAGCTGCGATTTCGAGGTCCCCACACTGCAGCCGAGCATGGCGGCGATCTCTTCATGCTCATATCCTTCGACGTCATGAAGCAGGAAGACCAGACGGTATCCGGGTGGCAGTTTCTGAATGGCCTGTTCGAGCGCAATGCGATCGAGGATCGACAGCGGATACGGCCGAGCAATGCCGCCCACATCCCCTTCTTCGGTCGTTTCTTCGGACCGGATCCCTCGCTTGCGCCAGTGCATCAGGACGTGATTCACCGCGAGCCGATGGAGCCAGGTCGTCAGTGCCGCTTCTCCGCGAAAGGTCCCAATTTTGCGAAACACCTGCAGGAACACCTCCTGCGTGATATCCTCAGCCTCGGTCACATCTCCCACCATCCGCAAGCAGAGCGAATACACTCGACGCCGATGCCGTTCATACAATTGCTCGAACGCTGCCACATCCCCCGCAGCCGATTGGGCAGCGAGTTCGAGATCGGTAAAGCTGTCTGCCGTCTTCGTCGTCACCGTTTGCCACTCACCGCAGTGCAGCGGGCGCATCCCGATCCCGCCTACTGCGATGCCTCATCCTCAAGGAGCGTTGCTCATTATACCTTGTCCCGTGTAGAGCCGAAAGGTCTTCTCCCATCCCGGCTCGAGGATCATGTGGTGCCGAGAAGGGAGGGGATACTTGGCGACAGGGTGCGTTGTTGAAATGACGCAAGATGTAACGCCATTTCAGATCCTCCACAGGGCGCGTTTTCAAGGAAGGGGCGTGAAAAGTCGTTGCATTTTGACGTCCGGATAAGTATAATAAGCCGCTCAGCTTTCTGGAGATCCGCTCGGGTGTCACGGCTGTGAGAGGCATGCGGCGATGCCGATTCAGGAGATCCCACCAAGGGGCGCCGGCCTATGAGATACAAAGACCCACGTGATGGAGAGATTCATGCGTTTGAGGAACCTGTTGTGGAGATTTTCCCCACGTCTTCTGAGGAGGAGGTGTTGTGGGAGGTTTTCGGCTCACGACGCATGGTCTCGGAGTTTGAGGAAGGGGACGGAATGATCGGATGGGGAGAGGGGGAACAGGGGCGGGGGGAAGAGTTTGATCCGGAGCCTCTCGCGGCTGAGTCAGACGAGGGGGGGACTGATCCTCTTCGGCTTTATTTTCGGGAGATGAGCGGGGTTCCGCTGTTGACGCGCGAGGATGAGGTTCGGCTGGCACAGCAGATGGAGCGGGGAAAGAATCGGGTGCTCAAGGCTCTGTTCCGAGTTCCGTTCGTCGTGCGGCACATTGTGCAGGTGAAGGAAGAGTTGCAGCAGGGGCGGTGTCGGCTTTCGGATGTGATCGTTCCGGCTGAATCGGAGGGGGAGCCGAGGGAGACTGAAGAGCACGCCGAGCAGGTGCTCCTTCCGGTGATCCGGTGGCTTGAGGATGTGGAGCGATGGCACGAGCGCGTTGTTCGGTTGGAGGCGCGGGTGCGAGAGCAAGCGCGGAAGCGGGCGCGCCATCGCCGATGGTCGAAAGAGCAGTGGGCGTTGCTTCGGGCTCGCGTGGAGCTGGGATGGGTCTTGCGCGGGCGAGGAAGGGACCACGGCGTTCGCGTGGAATTCGCGGCGCGATTTCTCGATCGCTTGATCGCTTCTGTTCACGACGCGGCCTCGGCCATCAGTTCTGCGGTGGCGGCCGTACACGCAGTGGAGGAGGCGATAGACCGGACGCGGTCGCGCGCGCGGCAGGCTTCGCTGAGAGCGCAGCTTCGTCAAGCGCGTCGGCATCTGCGGGCGTTGGAACGTCGGTATGGTCTCTCGGCTCGCGAGCTCGGACGCTTGTGCGAGCGGATCGAGCGGGGCAAGCAAGAGGCGGAGCGTGCCCGTCAGCAGATGATCGAGGCGAATTTGCGCCTTGTCGTCTCGATCGCGAAGCGCTACGTGAACCGGGGACTGCCGCTGCTCGATCTCATTCAGGAGGGGAATATTGGGTTGATGCGGGCTGTGGAGAAATTCGATTGGCGGCGCGGCTACAAGTTCTCCACCTACGCGACGTGGTGGATCCGGCAGGCCATGACGCGCGCGATCGCCGATCAGGCGCGCACGATTCGGATTCCGGTCCACATGATTGAAGCGCTCCATCGAATGGCGCGTACGTCGCGACAGTTGGTGCAGGAGTTGGGGCGGGAGCCGACTCCGGAGGAGATCGCCACGCATTTAGGCGTGTCCGTGTCCAAGGTCCTGCACATGTTCAAGATCGCTCAGGAGCCGATCTCCCTGGAGACTCCGATCGGTGATGATGAGGGAACCCATCTCGGGCATTTCATCGAAGATCGGACGATCACGAGTCCGATCGAAGATGTGCTGACGTCCGATCGGTGGCGGGCGACCGAAGAAGCCCTGCGGATGCTCACCGATCGGGAGGCCACGATCTTACGGATGCGTTTTGGGCTTCCTCCCTACGATCAGGAGTACACACTGGAGGAGATCGGGCGACAACTCCGCGTCACGCGTGAACGCATTCGGCAGATCGAAGCCAAGGCCATCAAGAAGCTTCGACATCCCTCTCGGGCGCAGGCGTTGCGCTCGTTCGCACGTTCATGAGCGGGTGTGCCCTTTCCCCTCGTGCATTCTTCGCATGTCTGGCGCGTGGCCTTCGCTCCTCATGAGGGAGGTGGCCCGTTTTCCGAGTCGCAGATGCCCGCTCCACTGTGAGGAGGAAGCTCCCTGGGGGGGAGGCGCAGGGAGCACGGTCTCTGAGGAGGACGCGAGATGGATCTCGTGATCGAGAGTGTAACGAAGCTACTCATCGCCGCGATCCTTGGAGGGATGGTCGGGCTGGAGCGAGAACTGAGTCGCAAGCCCGCCGGGTTGCGCACGAACATGCTGATTTGCACGGGCTCGGCGCTGTTGATGATCCTCTCGATTCTGGTGGCAGGAGGGGAAGGGGGCCGAGGTGATCCGGGGCGTATCGCGGCGCAAGTCGTGACCGGGATTGGATTTCTCGGAGCCGGAGCCATCGTGCAGAGCCGTGGTTCCGTTTATGGACTGACGACCGGAGCGACGATCTTCACCGTGGCGGCGATCGGATTAGCGGTCGGTGGGGGGTATTACCTTCTGGCGCTTCTGGCGACGGGGATTGTCATCCTGTCGCTGTTCGCTCTGGGGAGGGTAGAGAAGCGGATGCTCACCGGCGCTCGTCCTGTCTACGAGTATGCCATCGAGGCGCAAGACGCGCCCCTGGTGCTCTCGCAGGTGATGGAGATCGTACGCGCGCATGGAGGAGAGGTGGAGGAGCTTTCGGTGGAGAGGACGGGGGAGCACGTGGAGATCCGATTCGGCCTCTCGATCTCGCCGGAAGCGAACGAGCGCGTGCTGCGGGAGCTGCTGGCGGTCTCCGGTCGGGTGCGCTTGGAGCTGCTGCGAGAGGGGTAACAAGGATGGCGTCTGTGCGAGAGATGTATCTGGCCGATTGGGTGGTGCCTGTGGCGCGTCCGCCGTTTCAGCGCGGAGGGATCGTGGTCGAGGGCGAGCGCATCGTCGCCGTGGGCCGCGAAGCAGAGCTGCGGGCTCAATTCCCGGATGCGCCGGTGCGGGATTTCGGAGAGGCTGCGCTTTTGCCGGGATTGGTGAACACGCACAGCCATTTGGAGCTGACGGTCCTGCGGGGAATGTTAGAAGACCTTCCCTTTGTGACGTGGCTGGCTACGCTCACACGATTGCGGGAGGGACTCTCGGCCGACGAGCTTCGGGAGAGCGCGCGAGCGGGCGTCATCGAGGCTATCCGGAACGGTCAGACAACGATCGTGGATGTCGGTGCGACGTCGGCGGGGTTCGAAGCCCTGTGTGAGAGTGGCGCGCGCGGCTTCTTCTTCCAAGAGGTCTTCGGCCTCCGCCCCGAGGATGCGGAGGAGAGTGTGCGGAATCTCGCCCAGCGCGTCGAGGTGCTGCGCGCTTCTTCTCGCGCCACGGAGCGCGTGTGCGTGGGCATCTCTCCTCATTCGCCCTATACAGTTTCGGCTCCGCTCTTTCGCCGAGCGGTGGACTATGCGCAAGCTCACGCCTTGCCGCTGTGCGTGCACACCGCTGAGTCGCAAGCCGAGGTAGACCTCGTGCGGTATGGGCGAGGGGATTTCGCCCAGATTTATGAACGGCGGGGCCTGACCTGGCAAGCGCCTCGAGTATCACCCGTTCGATATCTGCACGATCTCGGCGTGCTCGCGGCGCGGCCTCTGCTCGTCCATGTTGTGCACGGGGACGCGGAGGACATCGAGCTGATTGTGCGGAGCGGTTCAGCGATTGCGCATTGTCCGAAATCGAACGCTAAGCTCGGGCATGGCATCGCCCCGCTCCCCGAGTGGTTGCGCGCGGGGATCCGCGTGGGTTTGGGGACGGATAGTGTCGCGAGCAACAATACATGCGATCTCTTAGAGGAGGCGCGATTTGCGGTGCTCGTGCAGCGCGCGCGGTGGGCATCGCCCACGCTGTTGCGGGCTGAAACGCTGATGGCGCTTGTGACGCTCGGCGGTGCGCGCGCGCTCCGGCTGGAGGGGCGCATCGGCTCATTGGAGCCGGGAAAGGAGGCCGATTTCATCGTGATCGCACTCTCGGGAGCGCACGTGCAACCGGCCGATGATCCGATGACCGCGATCCTCTTCTCGGCGCGAGGGAGCGACGTGTGTTTTGCGGCTGTCAGGGGGCGTGTGCTCTTTGATGGCTCGTCCGTCACGACGCTCGATGAGGAACGCGTGCGCGCGCGACTTCGGGAGATTCGAGCGCGTCTTCGCGCGCTCCTCTCTCGCGCGTCGGCGTGAGGCCGGAGCGCCCCGCGGGATTTGATTCTCGCTCCAACTTTCGATACAGTGTCAAGGCTTTGAGGGCGGGGAACAAGAGAATGCCATCGGGGCGTGCTCTGACCTCACCGAAAGGAGGACGACGATGAAATTCTTTCTGGATACGGCCAATCTCGCAGAGATTCGCGAGGCAGTCTCCTGGGGAGTCATTGACGGCGTGACGACGAATCCGAGCCTCATTGCAAAGGAAGGAGTCTCGGATCCGCGCGCGCATATTCGTGCGATTTGTGAGATCGTGCCGGGACCGGTCAGTGCGGAGGTCATCAGCACGACGGCGTCGGAGATGATCGCCGAGGCACGCGAGCTGGCGCGCCTTCACCCGAATGTCATGGTGAAGATTCCCTGCCTGGTCGAGGGGCTCAAGGCCATTCGCGTCCTCTCCCAAGAGGGCATCGCCATCAACACGACGCTCGTCTTCACCGTGCCTCAGGCGATTCTCGCGGCGAAAGCCGGGGCGACCGTCGTCAGTCCTTTTGTCGGGCGCCTGGACGACATCGGCCATTCGGGCATGGAGCTGATCGAGCAGATCCGCCAGGTCTTTGACAACTATGGATTCGAGACGCAGATCCTCGTCGCCAGCATCCGACATCCGATGCATGTCGTGCAGGCCGCGCTCATCGGTGCGGACATCGCGACTCTGCCCTTCAAGGTCCTGGAGCAACTCGTCAAGCATCCGCTCACGGATATCGGCTTAGAGCGGTTTCTCACCGATTGGGAGCGCGCGTATAAGCCCGTGGGGCAGCGCTGAACCGGTCGTGGGCATCCCATGTGAGGACTCTGACGCAAGACGTCTCCGTGGGGTGCCCGTAAGGCTACCGGTGCCCGAGGCGATAATCCTCGCCCTCGATGACAACGAGTCGGCACATCTCATGGAGGCGTGAACGCAAGCGCTCGCCCACGCGATCCGTGAGCGTCTCCTTTGTGGAGCTGGTCGAAACGTCGAGGAAGTTCGATGTGAAGATTGTGATCCGTTTTTGGTTGTAGCGCGTGTTGATGATCTGCGTCATCGTATCCTGCACCCACTCGGTTGGCTTGGCTGCTCCGAGCTCGTCCAGCACCAGCACTTCGGCCTCATAGATGGGAGCCAGAATGTGCAGTTCGCTCGTCTGAGAGATCGGATTGTAGCTGTCTTGAATCTCTTTCAGGAGATCGCGGAAGTCATAGAAGAGGCACGGGACCAATTTCTGCCGAATGAGCTCCTTGATCGTCGCTACGGCCAGATGGGTTTTCCCCACGCCACAGGGACCGATGATCAAAAGCCCGCGATCCACATTGGGATAGTCCTCGACCAAGCGCCGGCAGATATAGACGGCCGCTCGTTGCGTGCTATTGTGAATTTCGTAGTTATCCAGTCCACATCCGGCATATCGGGGCGGGATGCGCGCCGCCTCAAGGAGACGTTCCGCCCTCTTCTCCGGATCCTGGCGACAGCGGCATCTCCGGACCGTTCGGTCAGCGACGTACTCCCATCCCGTATCCCGGCAGTGGGGACACATCGCCGCCGAAGCTCCGACGCCGCTGAGGCTCCCCCGTGATCCGGAGGTCGCATCGGGTTCCCCGGGGGATCGCGTGGGAGTCCCCATTGGAGATGACGCTTTCTCCGTCGTTCGCATAAGGCGGGGCTTATTATAATCAGCTAGGCGTCCCTCACGCAATCCGCATAAGGCAGAACGGCGGAGCGTGCTCCCCGTGGTCTCAAGAGCCAGGGTTATGCCTTCAGGTCTTCTGTCCACGCTTGGAGAGCTTCTTCCCAGAGGAGAGCGCGCTCATCTTGCAAGACAGCGACTCGATGCCGTCGGACCTCGTCTTCCGCACTGAGGGTGAGGCGCTCTCCGGCGACCATCGGGATCGCACGATACCCAGCTCGGCGCAGGTGCGCAGCTCGGCGTCGAGCGCGTTCGACGTCTCCCTGATCCACGACAGCCGAAATCTCTACAGCTATCCAGAGCTCGGTCACCTCGGGGCGCGAGCGAGGTTGCCCGCAAAGCAGCAGGTCGAGTCTCAGCAGGTCGGAGAACTCCTCGGGTGAGAGATAGGCACGCAGCGTCTCCTCCAACGTGTAGGGATCCACGATCCGAAGCTGCCGCAGTAGAGGACCGAAGTAGGCGCTGGCCTTCTCGTGATAGGTCCGTTCCAACACGCGTCCTTTGAGCTCGCCTACTGTGTTTTTGAGATCCTCCACCGTGCTGACGAGCCATTCTTGGCGTTGGGCAAAGAGTTCTTGGCTCTTGGCCAGCACGTGTATCTGTTCCTCCGTTCGTCGCTGCGCTTCGACGAGCTGTGCCATTTGTTCCTCGGTCCGCCGCTGGGCCTCAGCCAATGCGGAAATCTGCTCCTCGACCCGGCCGACGCGTTCCTCGGTCCGCCGCTGGGCCTCAGCCAATGCAGCGATCTGCTCCTCGACCCGGCCGACGCGTTCTTCGACTCGACCGACGCGCTCCTCAAGCCGGCCGACGCGTTCCTCAGTCCGCCGTTGTGCGTCGGCGAGCGCGGCGATGTACTCTTCAATCCGGCCCACGCGCTCCTCAACCCCACCAACTCGCTCCTCCGTCCGCCGCTGCGCCTCCACCAGCTCCCGCACAAGCCCCGGCAACCCCAACAGCTCCTCCGTCAGCAACAACCGCCGCAACTCCGCCCGCCACTCCGGACGCTCCTGCAATAACCGAATCAACTCCAAATAATCCTCCACCTCAAAAGGCATCGCCCCTTCTCCCCTTTCACAGAGGTCTTCCGAACCATCGCGTCGGGTTAATCATACACCAACTATGGGGCTTTTGGCGAACCTGTGCGGGGAGGACTCGGGGAAGCGATCAGGAGGGAAAGTAGAGCTGCGGATAAGACCTTCGCCTCTTTCACCGGTGCGGCGCGAATGATGTGTATGACGAACGTCCGATCGGTCCACGATCACGGCATGATCCCTGGATTTGGTCTCGTCGTCGCGCGCCTGCGGCTTGAAAACAGAGCAGCCGCGCATGTCTCCCCTCCGTCCACAAGCGGGAGGGAGTATCGCGGCATTCAGACAGTCCCATCTGACCGTGGAGAGGATTGGTGCGCATGTGTTGAGAAGGAGCCGGCATCGTGCCAGCGCTACCCTTTCCCTAAGGCGCGCCCATTTCAAAAATTCCCCTTGTCATTTCGGAAAAACCCAGGTAATATTCCTGCCCTGCAAAACGGCGAGGCAGTATCGAGGCCGGTATCTCAGAGTTCACGAGAACAGTGTGAGGAGCATACGTTGGAGAAGGACCTGGCGGCGTTCTTCCTGCAGGTTGGGCGGTGTTTTCAGCTTGCGGAATCATCGTGAGACCTGTGAAGAGAACCACTCGGGCTGCGCAGGTATCTGAAGGAATCGCCTAAGTGAGGAGGAGATCGCAGGGAAAGCCAGGGTCCTTCGAGAGGGCTCTTCCGCATGGGGGGAGACGATGAGCCGGGTGACGATCATCGTGCTTATCGCGTTGGTAGGGGGAATCGGGGCGGTGTCGGCTGTGTGGCCGGATTCGGAGGCGCCTCCGAAGCCAGCGCCGTTCGTTGGGAGAGCGAGCGATCAGGGGTATCCCTGGATCGTATCGTGGGAGAGGGTGGAGCTGCCGACGGTCTACGTGAGCGCCACCGGCGGGCTGGAGATGACGGGGCCGAGATTCGTTCGACCCACGGCCTTGGCGACAGCGGATTTCGATGAGGATGGTATGCCGGATCTCGTCAGCGGATATGCGGGATCGGTCGGCGGTTTTCTGAGCATTCATCGGGGTAACGAGGGTTTCCTTTGGCCATATAAAAAGCCACTCGCACGGGCGCCGTTTTGGCCGGAAGCACGGGTGTTCGATCTCCCGGAGCCGCCGGATCTTTTGGGGGCGGGCGATTTCGATGCCGATGGACATGCCGATGTGATTGCGGCTGCGCGCGGCGGACGAACGCTCTATTGGCTGCGGGGAGATGGACGAGGAGGGGTACACGAGCGTCATGAGCGTGAGCTGCCAGGATCGGTGACAGCGCTGGCCGTTGGGGAGATTAATCGGGCTGATGGCCTCATGGATATCGTCGTCGGGATCACCGGACCTGAGGGGCCACGAGTGCTCATCTTCGAGGGACCCAGTGGGGCTTTACGCCATGAACCCGAGGAGATCTCGCTTCCGGAGGAAGCGACGGCATTGGCTCTCGGACCGTTGGACGAGCATGATGAGTCCGACCTTGCCATCGCCGCAGGCCATCACCTCTTGGTCGTGCACGGACGGGATCGGTATTCCCCGTCGGAGAGGCGCGCACTGCGCGTTGATCAGCAGGTGCTGCCTTTCCAGATTGTCGCTTTGGCGCTTGGGGATTTCCGAGCTGAGGAAGGGCACGACATGGAGATCGCTGTGCTTGGCGAAGATGGAGCCCTGCGTGTGCTCGCTCGTGATCCCCTTCTGCAGACCCATGGGATGAGCGCATCCTGGACCATGATCGCAGATCATTCCATTGAGGGCTTTTCCACAAACATCTCCTCACGATCTTCTGGAAGAAGCCTCCTATTGGTGCGGGCGAGAGTCTCCAGCGCCCCAACGGACGATGTGCTCGTGCTCGATCCTGAATCTCGGCGCGCGCATGTTCTCACCTCTGTCGCATCTGTTGCGACATCCACTCAGGAGTTTGGGGAGAATTCGTTCTCGCTGTCGGTCAGGGCGCTCCCCTTGGCCGAGGGAGCTATCGTGGCTGTGCTTCCCATGCGATTGAACGCTGACGCCTTAACCGATTTGGTGGTCCTGCGGGAAGGAGCAGCGGAACCTGAGGGTCTCATAACGATCGCTTCTCTGACCTTCACGGTTAATACTACGAACGACGTGGATGATGGTTCTTGCAATATTATCCATTGCTCCCTGCGCGAAGCGATCCTTGCAGCTAACAGCAATCCCGGTCTCGATCTCATCCATTTCAATATTCCCGGATCGGGGCCTCATACGATCTTGATATCTGGCCCGCTTCCCACAATCACCGACGCGGTGACCATAGACGGATACACGCAGCCGGGGGCGACGCCGAATTCTAATCCAGCTCCCCAGGGGCTGAATGCTCAGCTCAAGATAGTGATTAGAAGGTCTGGCGGGAGTGCATCAGGGTTAACCATTTCCGCGAGTAACGTCGTGGTACGGGGGGTGGTGATTAACAATTTCAACCAGAATGGGATCCTCATCACTGGTAGTAATGTCATCATTGAGGGAAATTTCATCGGGACCGATGCTGGTGGCACAAACGATCAGGGTAATAACCAAGATGGCATACGTATCTCCGGCGCAAACAACCGAGTTGGCGGGACCCTTCCCGCTGCTCGCAATCTCATTTCCGGCAATAACTCGGACGGGATCGAGATCACAGGCAGCGGGGCAACGGGAAATCTCGTGCAGGGGAATCTCATCGGAACTACCGCCAGTGGCTCATCCGGTTTGGCCAATACCAGCGATGGCATACAAATCTTCAACGGCGCCAGCAATAATACTATCGGCGGGACGGCTGCGGGGGCGGGTAACGTCATCGCCTTCAACGGAGCTGATGGGGTGTTTGTGCACTCCGGTACGGGAAATCGCATTCAGCGGAACTCGATCTTCTCTAATGGTGGGTTGGGGATTGATCTGGGGGCTAATGGGGTGACGAGCAATGACCCTGGAGATCCCGATGGTGGGGCGAATCGGTTGCAGAATTTCCCCGTGCTGCAGAGTATCGTCGTCTCCGGGGGCAATACGACCATCTTGGGTTCTATAGATTCCGCGACGGGTAATTCGACCTATCCCATCACGATTGAGTTCTTCTCCAACTCTTCTTGTGACCCATCCGGACATGGTGAGGGAGAGACGTTCCTGGGGGCGATATCGGTGAGCGGCCCGGGGAGCTTCATAGCCACCTTTGCTGTCAGCCTCCCCTTGAACAGTGTTGTGACGGCAACAGCGACGGATAGTGCGGGCAATACGTCGGAGTTCTCGGCGTGCGCTCGGGTGAACGGTCGGATCGTGATTAGCAAGACAGCACAGGGTGGAGATGGAACATTCTCGTACACAGTGGCAAGTGGGGCGACCGTGATGGCTTCCCCAAGTATCACGACAAGCAGCGGAAGTGGCTCGGTAACGCTACTTGTAACACCTGGGGTGTATGCGGTGACGGAGGGGGCGCCGCCTGCGGGGTGGGACTTTGTGGGGGTGGCGTGTGTGGATCCGGATGGGGGGACGACGACAAGTGGGGCGACGGCGAACATAGACGTGGACGCTGGGGAGACGGTGACGTGCACATACACGAATCGGAAGCGGGGGCGGGTTGTGGTGCAGAAGAGTGCGGTGGGAGGGGATGGGACGTTCAGCTACACGGGTGGGTTGGGGTCGTTTACGATCACGACGAGTGGGGGGACAGGGAGTCAGGTGTTTGATAATGTGGTGCCTGGGGTGTATGCGGTGACGGAGGGGGCACCGCCTGCGGGGTGGGACTTTGTGGGGGTGGTGTGTGTGGATCCGGATGGGGGGACGACGACAAGTGGGGCGACGGCGAACGTAGACGTGGACCCTGGGGAGACGGTGACGTGCACATACACGAATCGGAAGCGGGGGCGGATCGCGGTCAGGAAGATCACCGATCCGAATCCGGATCCGACGGATACACGGTTTGCGTTCACGGGGGCGGCGACGGGAAGCATTCGGAATGGCGAAGCCCTCAGCGTGGATAACCTTGTACCGGGTACCTATAGGGTGACGGAAGTGGTGCCGGATCAGTTTGAGCTAATCTCGATCTCTTGTGATGATGGTGCCAGTCCTCAACCGAGCTTTGGCGACGTATCGGCGGCGACGGCGACGTTCCGGTTGGATCCAGGAGAGGTGGTCACGTGCACATTCGTCAATCGGCTCAAGCGAGCGAATCTCACCGCGGTGACGTTCGTGCTTCGGTTGGAGACGGGTGGTGAGATGGCTCGCCAATCGGTTCGCACTCTCGCTGAGGGGACAAGAGGGGTGATCGTTGTAGACGCGATCCAGGATCGGGTGCGGGTGTTCCTGAATTCCAGGGATGGGACGTTGCGGCCCGGTCAGGTCGTCTCGGTTGGACGGGAGCCTGTAGCGGCGGTTGCCGGCGATCTCGATGGAGATGGGATGACGGACGTCATCACGGCGGATTTCCAGTCGCGAACATTGACGATTTTGAGAGGGGCGGGAGATGGGACGTTCCAACGGAGGCGCACTCTTTCGCTCCCGGCGAAGCCGGCGGCGTTGACTGCGGGTGACTTCGATCGGGATGGGCGTTTGGATGTGGTGGTGGCTTATGTGGAGGAGGACGAGATACAGGTGTTTCGCGGAGAGGGAGACTTCAGGTTTACTCCCGGACGGCGCATCAGCGTAGGGAAGCGGCCTGTTGCTCTGGCGGCGGCTGATTTCAATGATGATCGGATATTAGATGTGGCTGTGGTTGCTTCCGCTTCGGATACGGTGAGCATATGGCTCGGGCGTGGAGATGGGACCTTCGTCCTCGGGGGGGATGTGGTTGTCGGTCGAGAGCCGGTGGCTATCGCTGTAGGCGATTTTGATGGAGACGGGAAAGTGGATTTGGTCACCGCTGATTTCCGCGCGGCCACGCTCTCGGTTGTGAGCAACGAAGGGACGACCGAAGGTGGGAGAAGGCTGCGGCTTCGTGTTATGGCGACGGTGCCGACTGCTGAGGGACCGACGGCGGTGGTCAGTGGACGGTTCTTCGATGAGCGCATGGGCATTGCGAGTGTCGGATCTGTAGCGGGGCAAGTCTGGGTGCATACGAGGGAGAGTACGGGACGGTGGAGCACATGGCAGCGGATGAACGTTCAAGTCGCAGCGATCGCCATGGTCACGGAGGACGTGGACGGCGACGAGCGATTGGATCTGATCGTTCTCGATGCCACGGGCAGTGTGATTCAGGTTTGGCTCAACAGTGAAGGTGAGGTCTTTCGACGCCGTCAGTGAGAGGGTGGTGAGTGTCGCGAACGGGGCATTCGCAGAGACGCTGACACCAGGCGGTGGGTGGAATCCCCGGGAGAAGCGGTGGGGCTCAGGAGCACTGCGCGCTGTGGGGCTTTCGGAGCCGAGCATCACCTCTGACAGCGTTCTCTGATCTCGTTCCCAACGAGCGTGGGACTCCAAGAGCCGCATTCGGGCGCACGTTCAAGGAGCTCCTTTTTGCATCCCGCGTGCGTGAGAGGTTGAGGGAGCTTCTGCACTGGGTGGAGGGCCGGGGTGCTCTTCTCGCAGGCTCACGCTGTAGGAGGAACGGAGACATCTCTCGCAGTGAGGGGAGGTTTGTCTTGTGGGGCGTTTCTGCATCGGTGCCCCTTTTGCCGAGTGGTGGAGGCTTCAAGGATTTCCCGATCGGTCCCCCTTGCTGCTGAAGAACACGTGGTGGTAGGATAAATGCTTCGCCCATTGGGTTCGTTGAGCCAGAGAGGATAAGGAGTAAGGGTGCATGAGCAACAGAGAAGGTGAGGTCACATTCAAAGTAACGGATCGTCGGCTCTTCAATCCCGATGGGACGCTGCGGGCGGAGATCGTGGAGCAGGAGCAGGCGAGCGCGCCGCCGACCCCGCCAAAAGCGGAGGAGCCGACGCCTTCGCCTCCTTCGAATGAGACGTCGCCACTCTTTGTAGAGCTTCTTGTGAACCTCATTTCTTCGGCGGAAGTTAACCTTGGGATGATCGAGCATCCGGCCGTGGGGAAGCGGGTCGTAGATCTCTCCGCGGCCAAGCAGATGATTGATTGGCTGGGAGCGTTGCGCGAGAAGACGCGTGGCAATCTCTCGCGCGAGGAGGAAGAGGTCTTCGATGGAGCGCTCATGCAACTCCGCATGCGCTTCGTTCAATTGGCGAACCGGCCGCCGAGAGAGCGAGAGGCCGGGGCTTAGCCTCGAGCGCCCGCGCGCCAGGGAAGAGACGGCGATCTCAGTCTTCTGGTCGAGAGGGCCTATCCGTGGGAGGTAGTGCCGGAATCCGATGAGGGTCATTCACCATCTCTGGCAGGAGGCCATTGCGCGTCCCACGGTGGTGACGTTTGGCGTCTTCGATGGGGTTCATCTCGGGCATCAGCATATCCTGCGCACGGTCATCGCACGAGCGCGCGAGCTGAGGGCGACGCCGACGGTCATCACTTTTGATCCGCATCCCCGACAGGTTTTGCGTCCGGAGACGGCACCTCCGCTTCTTCAAACGCTCGAGCAGAGGTTAGAAGCGTTTGCGGAACTCGGCGTGGAGCAAGTCATCCTCCTCCGTTTCACCCGCGAGTTGGCAGCCGTCTCGGCCGAAGATTTCCTGCTCACTTATGTGTTCGGACAATTGGACGCACTCGAACTCTATGTGGGGAAGGGGGCGGCTTTCGGGCGGGATCGGCAGGGGCGGATTGAGTTGGCCAGGGAGATCGCGGCGCGGCTCGGGCGACGGGCTGTGGAGATTGAGGAGGTCACTGTGCGGGGCCATCGTGTTCGTGCGACGACGATTCGGCGTCTCCTCCGGGCGGGGCGCGTGAGCCTCGCGCGGCGTCTCCTCGGACGTCCGTATGAGATTCGCGGGCGCATCGTCTCGGGGTCAGGCCGGGGGCGCGAGCTACTCGTCCCGACAGCGAATCTGAACGCGGAGAATCCGGTCGTCCCGGCGGTAGGGGTCTATGTGACGCTCATGCGCATCGGAGGGCGATGGTGGCCGGGAGTGACGAACATCGGCCATCGTCCGACCTTTGGTGAGGAAGGTGTCGTGAGCATTGAGACGCACGTGTTGGACTGGCGCGAGAACGTGCTCGATGGGAACGTGGCGTTGCGATTCCTGCGCCGGCTGCGAGCCGAGCAACGGTTCGCGAGCGTAGATGCCTTGCGGGCTCAGATCGAACGCGATATCGCGCGCGCGCGCCACTATTTCGCTCATCCGCGCGTTCGCGCCGTGTTGGGTGTTGACGTCCTCTCGGGGGAGCGCTACTCTTAAGAACTTCTTCGCGAGGGGGGATATGGCGATTCGTCGGATCGTGCTGGCGAAGCCACGCGGATTCTGCGCCGGGGTCGTGCGCGCCCTTGACATCGTCGAGCGCGCGCTCGCCCTCTTCCCTCCGCCCATCTATGTCTTCCACGAGATTGTGCACAACCGACATATCGTCGAGGAGTTCCGCCGCCGCGGTGTCATCTTTGTGGATCGGATCGCGGATGTTCCTGAAGGGGCAACGTGCATTTTCAGCGCGCACGGCGTCTCCCCTCATGTTCGCGCGGAGGCGGTGCAGCGTCGGCTTCGAGTCATTGATGCGACGTGCCCGCTTGTGGCGAAGGTGCATGTGGAGGCCGTGCGATTTGCGCGCGCGGGGTATTCGATCGTCCTCATCGGGCACGCGGGGCATGAAGAGGTTGAAGGCACGATGGGCGAGGCGCCCATGCAGTTGGTGAGTTCCGTTGCGGATGTGGAGCGACTGCATGTGGAGAACCCCGATCGGGTTGTGTACCTCACGCAGACGACGCTCAGTGTGGATGATACAGCGCACATTGTGGAAGCCCTGCGCCGTCGGTTCCCTCGATTGGAAGCGCCGCCGAAGGACGATATCTGCTATGCGACGCAGAACCGGCAGAATGCCGTGAAGGCTTTGGCGCGCGAGGCGGATCTCATCCTCGTCATCGGTTCGCACAACAGCTCCAATTCGCAACGACTGCGGGAGGTTGCTCAGGCGGCAGGTGTTCCCGCGTATGTCGTTAACGATGAGACGGAGATCGAGCCGGCGTGGTTCGAGGGCGCGACGACCGTCGGCGTGACGGCGGGGGCATCGGCCCCTGAGGAATTGGTCGCGCGGGTCGTCGCGTATCTGCGAGCTCTCGGAGCGGAGCGTGTGGAGGAGATGCCTGCTGAGGAGGAGAACATGCATTTCGCTCTCCCGCCAGAGGTGGAGCGTCCGGTGGAGCTTTCGCCCTCTCTCGCCCCACGCGAAACAGCGTAAGGAACATGACTCGAAAAGCGGTCGTCCTGTTGAGCGGAGGAATTGATTCGACGACGACGCTGGCGATCGCTCGATCTGAGGGCTATGAGGTGTATGCCCTCTCCTTCCATTACGGTCAGCGCCACGAGGTGGAACTGGAGCGCGCTCGGAGGATCGCCGAGACGTTCGGCGTTGCTCAGCATCTCATCATCACCGTGAATATGCGCGAGATCGGCGGATCGGCGCTCACTGACGACCGCATCTCCGTGCCGAAAGATCGAACGTCGGAGGAGATCGGGACGGGAATCCCGGTTACCTATGTCCCGGGTCGGAACACGATCTTCCTGGCGTTTGCCCTGGCGTGGGCTGAGGTGCTCGGGGCGGAGGATATCTTCTTCGGAGCGAATGTCCTCGACTACAGCGGCTATCCGGACTGTCGGCCTGAATATCTGCGGGCGTTTGAACAGATGGCCAATCTGGCGACACGGGCGGGAGTCTCCGGCGAAGCTCGGTTTCGCATTCACGCGCCGCTTTTGTACATGACCAAGGCCGAGATCATTCGCCGCGGATTGGAGCTCGGCGTGGACTACAGCCTCACCTGGAGTTGTTACGATCCCGTCGAGCGCGACGGTGAGGTCCTCGCCTGCGGGCGATGCGACAGTTGTCAGCTTCGGCGTCGTGGTTTCGCTGAAGCGGGGGTCGTGGATCCGATTCCTTATGCGAAGTGAAGCACGAAGCTGTGAGGAGATGGGGGGGGCTGAAGCGGTGGTTATTTCGCTCCGCGGAAGGAGCGAGAATTTTCACAGGGGGAGGATCATATGCGAGCGTTTGTTTCCCGACTTCTCTTCCTCTTGATCTTCTGCGCCGGAGCGGATGCGTGGGCGCAGTCCGAGAGTAAGATCACGCTGCCTCCGTTGGGGCGTACGGAGTGGATGATCCTCTGGGGGGTGCTCGCCTCCGCTGTGCTCGCCCTCGTTTATGGAGCGTCTCTGGTTCGTCGAGTGATCCGGCAGGATCCGGGCCCGGAGGAGATGGTTCGTGTCGCGCGCGCTATTGAAGAGGGAGCGATGGCGTATCTCGGGCGGCAGTTCCGCACGATGATCTGGTTTGTGTTGGCCATCACCGTCTTGCTCTTCTTCGTCTACCAAGGAGTCTATCCGGATTGGCGATTTCCCGTGGGGATTGCGGTGGCCTTCCTGATGGGGGTGATGGCCTCTTATGGCGCGGGCTATGTGGGGATGTGGCTGGCCGTCAAAGGGAATGTACGCACGGCGAATTTGGCGCGCTCGAGCTTTCCCACGGCCTTCGAGCTGGCGTTTCGTGCCGGCGCGGTCTCGGGCATGTTCACCGTGGGCTTCGGGCTGCTCGGTGCGACGATCATCTTCCTGCTCTTTCAAGAAGATGCGATGAAGGTGCTTGTGGGGTTCGGCTTCGGCGGGAGTCTGGCCGCTCTCTTCATGCGCATTGGCGGGGGGATTTATACCAAAGCGGCGGATGTTGGCGCGGATCTCATTGGGAAGGTGGAGAAGGGGATTCCTGAGGACGACCCGCGAAATGCGGCCGTTATCGCGGATAATGTCGGTGATAACGTGGGGGACTGCGCGGGGATGGCCGCGGATGTGTTCGAGAGTTATGAGGTGACGCTTGTCGCCGCGATTATCCTGGCGGCGGCCACGTTGCTGGATCCGGCGTTCACGCAGCGGTATGGAGAGCAGGCGTCGGCCTTCGCCTTGAAGTTGGTGTTGTTCCCGCTGCTGGTGCGTGCGGTCGGCGTCTTTTCGTCCATGCTCGGCATCTGGAGTGTGCGCATGCGTGGTGAGCACGTGAAAGATCCCATGCGTCCGATCACGGTGGGGTATTGGGTCTCGGGGGTGAGTTCCGTCGTCGGATTCGCGCTTCTGAATGCTGTCTATGTAGTGGATCCGGTGACGGGACGGCCGGATTTCCGGTTCTTCCTCGCCACGAGCATGGGGATCGTGCTGGCGCTTGTGACGCTCTGGATCACCAATCGGTTCACGCATCCGGATAAACCCGCGGCGACGGAGACGGCAATCTCCACGCGGACGGGGGCGGCGACGATGCTTTTGACGGGAATGGGAGCGGGGTTGGAGAGCACGGTGTGGGCAATTCTGGCCATTGTGGGCACGATTGTGGCCTCGTTGGTGATCTTCGCCGGCAGTCCGGCGCTCGCCGCTTATGGAATCGCGCTGGCAGGACTCGGGCTCTTGACGACGACAGGATTCGTCCTCGCCATGGATACCTATGGGCCGATCACCGATAATGCGCAGGGCATCTTCGAGATGTCCGGCATCAAGGCGGCTCCCGAGGTCGGACGAAACCTCGCGTGGCTGGACGCCATCGGGAACACAACGAAAGCACTCACCAAGGGCTTGGCCATTGCGACGGCCGTGATTGCGGCAGTCTCCCTCTTCCGCTCGTTCATTGACGAAGCGCGCCTTTTCGAGAGGGGGATTCAGGTGAATCTGCCCGAAGTCTTTGCGGGTCTTTTGATCGGCGGGGCGGTGCCGTTCCTCTTCTCGGCATTTGCCCTGAAAGCTGTCGGGCGGGCGGCGCATCAGGTCGTCGAGGAGGTGCGCCGCCAATTCCGCGAGAAGCCAGGGATCCTGGAGTGGAAGGAGGAGCCCGACTATGGGCGCTGTGTGGAGATTGTGACAGCGACGGCGCAAAAGGAGCTGATCGGGCCGGGCATTCTCGGCATCTTCGCTCCCATCCTCGTCGCTTTTGCCTTGGGACCGGGAGCGCTCGGGGGATTCCTGGCGGGGGCGATTCTGACCGGACAACTGCTCGCCGTCTTCATGGCGAATACGGGAGCGACGTGGGACAATGCGAAGAAGAAGATCGAAGATGGATTCCTTGGAGGGAAGGGGAGCGAGGAGCACAAGGCAGCGGTGATCGGTGATACGGTTGGCGATCCGTTCAAAGATACGGCCGGACCATCGCTCAATCCCTTGATCAAGGTGATGAACTTGGTGAGTATTCTTGCCGCTCCGTTTGCCATACGTCCGCTCTCGTGGACTGTGCGTGGGGGGATCGTCCTCGCGTGTGCTGTGATGCTCGGCGTGGCCGTGCTTTTCAGCAAGCGCGGGTCGCTCGCGGAGGCGCTCCGACAAGAAGCTCCCGCTGCTTCCTCGGGCGAGGGGCGAGCGTGAGGAAGGCTGGGGAGAGTCGCTGAGGCTGCGCTACCAGGCTCCCCACGCGATCTCATGATCGCGTGGGGAGTGCCCTATCTCCGCGCTCCTTCTTCCGCCGCCGCTTCATCGCAGCTTTGAGCAGCTCCAGCGAATCCCATTCCTCAGCTTCTTCCAAGAGGTGGATGTGCTCACGATTCCCATCGCGCAGCAGACTCCTTGGCGCTGTGCTGGCGACTCGGTTCTTCTTGAATCGGGATCTTTCCCAAGGGAGCTGGTTCGGATCACATCTGTCGGGGATCCATCCGCCGCGCTCTGGTGAGGGGTAGGAGAGTGCGGTATACTTAGTCAGCTCGGCGATGGGGTCCGCCGTGAACCGCCTCGAAGAGGTTCGAGGCTGATGACTCCTACTTGGCAGGTTCCAAGTGGGAGTTTTTCTTTTGGCTCGATTGAGAGCGGGGGGAGGGGACGATGACGTTCTTCTGCCCGGTCTGCTGGCAAGAGGTGGGCGCGCGCCAGCGTTATTGTTCGAGCTGTGGGGCGGACATTGAGCGCTATTCGCAGGAGGCGCACTATGTGGAGAAACTCATCTCGGCGTTGCGGCATCCGGAGCCTCAAACGGTGAGACGTGCCGCCTGGGTACTCGGTCGGTTGAAAGCTCGCGAGGCTGTTCCCGCGCTCCTCTCTACCGGGGAGCGAACGCGAGACCCTTATGTGATGGAGTCGCTTGTGGAGGCGCTGGGAGAGATTGGCGATGAGCGCGCGCGACCGTTTTTGATTCGGTGTGCGAGGCAGGGGGCGCTCCGCGTGCGACGGGCCGCGGAGCGAGCGCTCGCGCAACTGTCTCGGGAGGAGTGAAGCAGGTATGGCGCTCAATGAGCATCAGCGACGACGCCTGGAGGTGAGCCTCGGGCTTCTCGACCGCGCGCTCGTGGACATGGAGCGGAACTATCTCGCGACCGACTTGCCTCAAGGGGAGATGTTCGAGCTGAGAAGTGATCTCACGCCCGAGGAGAAGGCGGAGATCCTGAGAACGATCGCGCAGATTCGGCATCGGCTGCGTCGCCTTCGTGAGGCGTTTCACTTGGAGCCTCATCGAAGAGACGTGCGCGGACTCTTGCGCGGGTACTTAGCGCATTTCTGGGCCGTGCTCTCGGAGTGTCGCGCGAGTAAGTTGCGAGGATACGGGGAGGTCGCTCCCCAAGTGTCGCCCCTCTTGGATCCGGAGATCGAGGCGCTCCTGTCGCTCGTCGAACGCTTGGAGCGGACGATCGAGCGGCGCGCGTGAGCTGACAGATTCCTCGGCGATCTCCACGATCGCCTTCGGGGGCCTCATGCGATCCGAAGATCGCGGAGGATGTCCGGCTGAGATGCGTGACCGCTCACGGTTACCCCACGCGATCGTAGGATCGCGTGGGGGCACGCTCACCCGATCGCGCGAGCCAGGAAAAAGGCGGCTGCTGCGGCCAGTCCCCCGATGAGAACTGTCTGAAGCGCGCTGCGCCACGGGCGGATTCCCGTCATGCGTCCCTTGATGTAACCGAACAGAAAGAGCGTCGCCGGTGTGATGAGGGCCGAAGCGGTGAGGGCTGTGCGGATGTGTTCCAGGAGCATGTATGGGAGCAAGGGGATGAGCCCGCCGACGACGTACGCGAGCCCAATGGTGAAGGCGCTCTTTCGCGCGCGCACGGGATCCGGTGGCTCAAGCCCCAATTCGAAGCGCATCATGAAGTCCACCCAGCGATCGGGATCGGAGCGGATCGCCGCCACCAGCGGGACGATCTGTTCTTCAGTGAGTCCATAATGGCGAAAGACCTGTGCAACCTCCCTCTCTTCCTCTTCGGGAATCCTCTCGGTCTCCCGCCGCTCGCGCATTCGCTCGGTGAGGTAGTGCTCCAGATCCGTCTTCGCCGCGAGATATCCCCCGAGCCCCATGGCGATGGCTCCGGCGGCGATCTCGGCCAGTCCCGCAGTCACGACGATGCTGGTGGAGGCGCCGACGCTCGACAGTCCGGCCGCGAGTGCGAAGGGAACAGTCAATCCGTCGGACATGCCGATCACGATGTCACGAACGGTGTGCGTCGCTCGAAAGTGTCGCTCCACATGGGGGATGGTGGGCATCGTTTGCCTCCTTGATGAGTTTCGGAGTATCACGGTGTGGCGTCGGCTCTCTGCTCTCCTCCCGGAATCGGAGAATGAGGTAATCGGAGTAGAGATAGGGCAAGCGAACGCACGCGCGCGAAAGCGACGAACGGAGCAGGAGACGCTCGGCCACGTTCAGCAGAAGCTGAAGGCGCTTGGTCTTCGGGTAGGCGTTGAAGCCGGGAAGAAAGGCACAAGGGACGAGGTGGTGAGCCTCTGCCCATGCTTCGATCGTCGCCCAAGAACGACCCGCCAGCGCGCGCGAACATCCTGTGAAGAGGTATGAGGTTGGCGCCTTGCGGAGGCAGGCGTAAGCTGCCGAGAGGAACACCAACATCTCCGGCACCGCGTAGATCGGATCGGTGACCACGATGTCGTAAGAATCTTTCAGGTCATCCGGGAGGGGACGCCGAAGGTCTACCTGACGGCAGCGGATGCGGAGCTGCCGCTTCACGGCCGTCGCCTCGATCAGGCTCAAAATCTCGGGATCGAGGTCGAGGACAGTGATCTCATTAGGGAGAATCCAGGCCAATGCGATGCTCACGAAATCGTCGTCGCCGAGGCAGAGGATGCGACTCTCTGCTGTCGCGTACTGTCGGATCACGTCGGCGCGCCTCACGCTCGTCGCCGGCGTGCAGGGGAGTTGATGGAGCACGTGTGACTTGACGCGCAAGCGCTTCTGGAGCGCCGCGATCACCTGAAGAGATTCCGAGGTCAGTGAGGTCTCCTCGTGCTCGCGTTCCAAGAACGTCCGCGCTTGGGTGAAAAGGGCCTCTAGAAGCGCGTCGTTCTCGGTCTCCACGAACGTCTTGACCTCATGGAAGATGTGGTGAAGACCGAGTCCTCGCGCGAGACGCTTCGCCCGTTTGAGCGAGACATCCGCGCGAGCGCGCCAGGGCTGGTGGGCGAGGAGAAGGAACTGGGACAGAAGCATCGTCGCCGGAGAAGGGGACGATGGTGCCGACTCCCGGGCCCCCCGTCGTGAGAGTGAGAAGGCGTCTCTCAGCTTAGCCATTGCTCTCACATGCGCTTCATATACGCCCCCCATGAGCTATGTGACGAACACGGAATGGCGGAAGCGCGTGACCCCGAAGGGTCCTGCGAAGGATGGCGAACCACGGACCGGCGCCCAGCACAGAGCAGGATCGTTTTGTCAGAAAGGCAGGGGAGCAGCACGTTCTCCCGGAGCGCGAGCGCCGCGCCCAGCCGGAAAACGGCACATATCGGGTTCACCACGTGACGTGAGGATAGCGCGCGCGACGCACAACGGGGAACCCCGTATCCTCTCACAAGCACGCGGGCGACACCCTCACGGACAAAGAGGGGGAGAGGCTTCGAAAAGATGGTCGAGAGAGCTGCATGAGCGTAGCTGCTGTCAAGCCGCACTACAGTCAGTGCCACCATCCGACTTTCGCGCTCTCGCTCACAGGCCGTCGTCGCGAGGACATATGTGACAGAGCCAATCGGCATCGAGGCGGTAACCCCAACGCCCGCTCTGAGGGATGTCCATGCGACGAGCTCGCTGCTCATAACGGCGATCGTAATCATAGCGCGTGCTTGCGCGAAGGCTCAAGGGGACCTCACTGTGAGCGGTGGGTTCCCATGCCGAATGTCCACGGGCTGCGCGAGTTGATAAAGAGTGAGGCGGTTTTGCACCTCTTCGCCAAAGTGCCTCAGCGAGAATGACCGCCGTGGGAATCAGGTGCCGGGCGCCACTCTCGCGTAATGCTTCGCGCATGGAGAGGATGACAGCTCGTCGGGAACGCTGACTTCTGGGCCGACCGTGTGGCACACGAATTGCTATGACCCTCAACTGGGAAGGTGGGGAGAGCAGGGGTGGCGGAGGAAGATCGGGAGGGGAGAAATGAGACGCCCCCGCTCCCCTCGCGATTCCGGTCCTCCGCCGCCCGTTGCATTAGGCATTAGGGACGAAGGGTCAGGTGGATGAACACTCCGGAGAGTCGTCATACGGCTCTCCTCTTTTTGGGAGGTACCGGGATGCCGTCCTTTCAGTTCTCTTCCATTGGGTTTCCGGAATTGCTCATCATTCTCATGATCGCGCTTCTGCTCTTTGGGACGAAGAGGCTGCCGGAACTGGGCAGTTCCCTCGGCCGCGCCATCAGCGAATTCAAGCGGGGACTCTCTGGGGAGGCGCCTCGGGGAGTGCTCTCTGAGAACGCACGGGTATCTGCTGTCGAATCGAGTCAGAAGTCCCAGAGTGGATCGGATGTCTGAGAGGTCCATGCTGTGGCGAGATGGACGCTCCGGATCATACTCGCCACATCCTGATCGGGCGGGGGAGGAGATCCGTATGCGAATAATCATGTGGGCATCTGGAGGTTACGCTCCGGCGCACTTCTGCAGATCGTGGCACGCCGTTTGCTTTTTTAAGGAGTGGTCCGAACAGGGTCGAAGTTAATGACAAGGAGGAGGGAAGGGATATGTCGAGGTTGTGGACAGTCCTGGCGATTGCCGTGCTTCTGACATTTGGGGCATCAGGAGCCTTCGCCCAGGCCACATCGCCGAAGGCTACAAAGCCGGCTGCGAAGACGACGACCACTCAGATGGGTGCTGCTCCAACGACGCCGACTCAAGCGCCGACTCAGGCTCCAGAGGCAAAAGAGACCAAGGCGAAGGCCAAGAAGGCGAAGGCTAAGAAGGCCAAGAAGACCACGTCGGAGTCTCCGGAAACCAAGCGGCCTCAGTAAGAGGCGCGCGCTTTTGTTCGGAGCGGGAGAACCTGGAGGTTCTTCCGCTCTTTTTTTCGGAGGCGTGGAGAGAACGTCATGCGCGATTGGCTCGTGCCTCTGGCCATAGGAAGTGGAATTTCCCTTCTGGCGAGTATCCTCCTTGTGGAACACTGGCGAGGAGCGACTCCGCCCGATACGACGTCCTCGCCAGCGGCGGTTTCCGGCACGCCAGCGGATGCGGGAGCGGCCGCGCTCGATCTTCGGCGAGCGCTTGAGAAGTTGGATCTGTTGCTTCAAGCCGTGGACGAGGAGGATTGGGCACGCGCTCGCGTGCATTTCCAGGAGTTCGAGCAGGTCATTCCGGTGCTTCCCTCGCCGGGATTGAAATATCCCGATGTCTCGTTCGCGCTCCTGGACTTTTTCAATCTCTATCGTGTGCAGCTTGAGCGCGCACTCTCCACGGAGGATGCTGCTGGAGCGATCTTCGCTTGCAATCAACTGGGCGATATCCTCTGGGACCTCCGTGTCCAGTTAGGGCGAGCGCCTCTGCCGGAGCTCGGACGGCTCCGGTACCTGGGGCGCGATCTCCGATATTGGAGCGAGGTAGGCGATGAGCAGATGATTCGCGTGCGAGTTCGCGGGTTGGAGCGGGCGTGGGACGCTTTGCGTCCGGTCATCTCCGGCGGCAGGAAGCGGGAGCTCGTCGAGCGCTTCGAAGAGCTCCTGGAGCAATTGCGCACGGCTCATGCCGTTGACCAGTATCGGGAGATCACGCCCGAGGTCGAGGACGCGATCCGACAGGTTGAGGCATATTTCTCCGAGCGAGGTACGCGGTGAGGGAGCGGTTTGTTCTGAGAGAGATGGGATGGCTTCTGGCGTGGGGACTTGTGGGGCTGATGAGCATTCTTTCGGTGTCTTCGCCGGAAGCCGATGCGCCGCCTCTGAGTTTGGTGACTTCTGTCCTGGCCGACTTCGATGGAGATGCCCGCCCGGATATCGCCCTCGGTCGGTATGAGTGGCCCCGATATCGGATCGAGGTGCATTTCAGTCGGCGACCGAGCGCAGTTTCGTTCGGCGTGCCCGCGCGCGAATGGGGAATCGTTCTGCTGGCCCTCGATGTCAATGGGGATGCGCGTGTGGACCTGGCCGCAGCGAGCGCACATCACGCGCATCCGGTGGCGGTCTGGTTCGGAGATGGTCATGGTGGCTTTCGGCGGGGGAAGACGCGAGGATGGACGCTCTGGCGCGCGCAGGCGGACGGATACACGAAAGCGCCGACGCGAGGCGGCGAAATCTCCTTGGCTTCCGAAGACCGATGGCCTTATGATCGCCCGCTTTTGAGGTCTCTCGGGAACGCTCCGGAGTGTTCCGCTCTTCTGGATGTGGAGTCGGACAGCTCCGGCCCCATGGTGTTCCTCGCTGCGACTCCCGGTCGCAGTCCTCCTGAAGGGCCTGTGCATTCCTGAACGCTCATCGAGGGTGCCGCGCTGGTGAGACCCTGAATGGTGTAAGCGCGGCCGCACCGGAATTCCGATCGGCCTATCCCCGTCAAGGGGTCGGACCCACTGAGGAACTTCAGGAGGAACGATATGCGGATCATTCTCGCCGATATCAAAGGACGTGATGGGTTCGTCGCGAAGGACGCAATTGCCGGCGGATATGGATCGCGATTTCGAGGGACGTCCTGGACGACGCGCTTCATGGAGCGAATGCTCCGGGTGTACAACAACCTGCCGAGCATTCAGCTCGGCTATCTGGCGGCGATTTTCGCCGACGCCGGGCACGAGGTCGTCATCTCGCGGGGCGAGGTGATTCCCGGAGATGTTGCGCTCGTGCTGACGTCGCTTGTAGACTTCCGCAACGAAATTCGCTGGGCGCAGGCAGCCCGACGGCAGTATGGCATGCCGGTGGGCTTTTTCGGCACGTTCGCCACGTATATGACCGAGATGCTCACCGCACAGGGGGATTTCGTCATCCGGGGCGAGCCCGAGCATGCGGCGATGCGGCTGGCGTGTGGCGAGAACCTTCGTGGGGTTGTCGTGAGCCCGCCGGTTCACGATTTGGATCGTCTCCCTTTCCCTCGCTGGGATGTGTTCCCCAAAGGATACTTCGGGCATGCTGTCGAACGTCCGGTCTGGTTCACGCGCGCGGCCTTCCCTGTTCTCTCGAGCCGGAGCTGTCCGGAATTCTGCACCTATTGTCCCCACCGCATCATCGCGTCCTATCGAGCGCGGAGCCCGGAGAATGTCATCGAGGAGATCGCCGAGCTCTGTCGGCGGTACGGTCGTGTGTATCTCGTCTTCCGCGATCCGATCTTCACCTATGATCGGGAGCGAGCTCTGCGGATCGCTGAGGGGATCATCCGACGGGGTCTGCCGGTTCGCTTCGAGTGCGAGACGCGGCTCGATGATCTGGACGAGGAACTGCTCTCCTGGCTCCATCGCGCCGGCTTGCGCTCGGTTCGATTCGGCGTTGAATCAGTGGATGCGTTCACGCTCCGGCGCGTCGGGCGCCGTCCGATCCCGCCGGAACATCAGCAGCGGATCGTTTCCCTCTGTCGGCAGAAGGGGATCATGACCGTCGCCTTCTATGTGCTCGGCTTTTTGACGGACACGGTGGAAACGATTCGGGCGACGATCGAGTATGCTATTGCGCTCAATACGACGCTGGCGCTCTTCAAGATCCTGACGCCCTATCCCGGCACACCGCTCTACGCGCACATGGCGCCGCTCATCACCGAGACCGATCTGGAGAAGTTCGATGGCTATACGCCCACGTTTCGACATCCGACGCTGACGCACGAGCAGTTGAGCTTTCTCCTAGAGACGGCCTATTCGCGGTTCTATATTCGCCCGTCTTGGCTCTGGACCTATTTGCGGTTGCCGATGTCGGGATTCTTCGGGCGATTCGTGATGCGGGCGGATGCGTATGCCGAGCGTCGGCATCTGGAGGTCGAAGCGGCGCTCTTTCCGGGATGAGGCGGGTGGAGGAGATGGTGTTTCGGACGATTGCGCGATATGGAGCCCGACGCGTGCCGGGCGCGCTCCGTCTGGCAGCGCGAGCGTTCATCTCGGGACAGGGCGTTCGCGGTCCGGCCATCAGGGAGTTCGAAGAGCGCTTTGCGGCCCTTCATGGCGTGCGGCATGCAACGGCTGCCTCTTACGGGCGGATGGCCTTCTACTATATCCTGCGGGCCTTGGAGCTGCCCGAAGGATCGGAGATTCTCATTCCGGCACTGACATTTTGGGTCGTTCCGGAGATGGCGCGCGTGGCCGGATTGCGCCCGGTCTTTGTAGATGTGGACCCTCGGACGTACACGCTCGACCCGCGTGCGCTTCCGGCCGCGCTCACCGAACGCACGCGTGCGCTGGTCCCCACGCATCTCTACGGGCAGCCGTGCGACATGGAGCCGATCCTTCGTTTCGCCGAGCGTCATGGCCTTTTCGTCATCGAGGATTGTGCTCACGCGCTCGGCGCGACTTATCGGGGACGCTTGGTCGGGACCTTCGGCCACGCTGCGTTCTTCAGCTTCCAGCTCCTCAAGGGACTGAATACCTACGGCGGGGGAATGGCGCTGACCGACGACGATGCGCTCGCTCGGCGCATTCGCGCGCTGGCGGAATCCGAGCCTTGGCCCTCGCTCCTCAGCGTCGTGAAGAAGCTCCTTCTGGGATGGGTGCAGGAGACATGCATCGGCCCGCGCGGATTCACTGTCACGCTGTTTCCCGTGTTGTGGATCGCCTCTTTCTTTGGTGATCGAGATGTCACCGTCTTCCTGTGGGAGAAGATTCGGCGGTTGGATCCTCTGCCTGCGGCCTACCGTCGTCGGTATAGCAACGTGCAAGCCATGATCGGGCTGAAGGCCTTGGAACACCTTGCGGAGTGGAATGCTCGCAGTCGCCAGTATGCACGTCGCATGAGCGAGGGGTTGGCGGGGATCCCTTCGCTTGCGCTTCCATTCCCCTTGCCGGAGACCGACCCCGTCTATTATCAATACTGCCTCCGCGTATCCGATCCCGCCGCCCTGACGCGTCGAGCCATCCGTCGGGGAATTGATATTGAGATGATGCATGTTGATATCTGCTCGAAGCTTCCGCTTTTCGCTGCCCAAGCGCGTTCGTGCCCGGGGGCCGAGACTGCCGTCCAAACGCGGCAGTTGCCCGTCTATGCGAGCCTGCGCCCGAGCGATGTGGAGCGAATCATTCGGGTGATCCGGGAGATCAGCCGGGATTTACCGCCACTCCATGTCGAGGCAAAGGAGTCCGTCGCTCATGAGTGCTCCCCTTGAATCGTACATTCGCGGCTACGGCTACTTCGGAGTCTTTCTCTGGGCCGCTCTCGGTGGAGAGGAGGGTATTGTGGTCGCCGTGTGGATGGTGAAGAAAGGACTGCTGAATCTTCCTGGCGTCATCGTGGCGTCAGCTCTCGGGGGAGCCGTGGGGGATCAGGTGTATTTCTACCTGGCGCGGTACTACGGATGGATGCGGCTCCGTCGCTCGGCGCGATTCCAGCGGGCCTTGGAACGCGCGCATGCGCTTGTAGCGCGCTATGGGCCGAGTGCGGTTGTGGCGTCTCGGTTTCTCATCGGACTTCGGATTACAATCCCTGTCGTGTGTGGAGCTGCGGGGATGTCCCCTCTCACCTATAGCGCGCTGAACCTCGTGAGCGCCTTCTTCTGGGCGTGGTTCTACGGGCTCGCCCTGACGTCTGTGTGGTCGGCCTCTTCGTCATCACGCCTGTGGATCGGGGGAGCCATCGTCACCGCTTTCGTGCTCGCCCTCGTGCTTCCGAGATTCCTGCGGGTATATGCCTCTGAGGGAAAGAACAGCCGAAGGGATGAATGTTCGCTTCCGGAGCAAGAAGTGGGGGCACAGCGCGCGTGAAGAGTGGCCGAAGGGGGGACATTCACAGCGCATGCCGGGCGTTGCCTCCAGGGTCGGTCAGAGGCGCGCAAGCGTCACAGGGGGATGCCGAAGCGTTCCGCCATGCGGTAGAGCGTGCGCCGGTCAATGCCCAGGATCTCAGCCGCGCGGCTTCGATTGCCTTTGACGGCCTCGAGGACGTAGAGCACATAGCGCCGCTCTAATTCTTCGAGTGAAGGGAGATCCTGGAAGAGCTGCGCTTCCCATGTCGTCGCCGTGCGCGCTCGCCGGAGATGGGGCACAGCGGATCGAATGCGCTCGGGCAAATCCTCGGGCATGATCAATCCCCCTCGGGCATGGATGACCGCATATTCGATGCTGTTCTCCAGTTCGCGCACGTTGCCCGGCCACGAATACGCCATGAGCAGTTCGAGGGCAGCGGGGGAGAAAGCAAGTGTGCGCGCGGTTCTCTGGAGAGCGCGTCGGAGGAAGGAGGCCGCCAGCAGAGGGATGTCCTCGCGGCGTTCTCGCAAAGGGGGGACGCGAAGCGTCACAACGCTCAGGCGATAGTAGAGGTCCTCGCGAAAGCGTCCGGCCCTGACTTCCTCTTCCAAATCCCGGTTCGTCGCCGCGATCACGCGGACATCCACATGGCGAGGGCGCGTCTCACCCACGCGCTTGATCTCGCCTTCTTGCAGAGCGCGCAGCAATTTCACCTGCAGGGCGGGTGTCGTCTCGCTGATCTCATCCAGGAAGAGCGTCCCGCCATGGGCTTCTTCGAAGAGTCCCTTCTTATCGGCGATGGCACCTGTGAAGCTCCCTCGCGCGTGTCCGAAGAGTTCGGCTTCAAGGAGCGTCTCCGTCAGCGCCCCACAGTTGATGGCGACAAAGGGAGAGCCCGCACGAGGACTGTGCGCATGAATGGCGCGGGCGATCAACTCCTTCCCTGTTCCCGATTCCCCGACGATCAGTACGGTTGAGGACGTTGGTGCTACGCGCGCGATCTCTTTGTAGAGTTCGATCATCTGCGGCGTGCGACCGATGAGACCCGAGGCCTCATAGGGTTTGAGCATGCGCTCCAGCATGCCCTCGTCTCGCATCGGTTCGCGCGGCTGAAGGGCACGGCGCACAGTCGCGAGCACCTCCTCGATATGGAAAGGCTTGGAGAGGACGTCAAAGGCGCCCTCGCGCAACGCTTCGACAGCCACATCCAACGTCCCGAAGCCGGTGATCAGAATGACCTCCGTGTGCGGGGATCGGCGCTTGAAGGCTTTGAGCACATCCAAGCCCGTTCGGTGCTCATTCAGGTTGAGGTCGGCGATAACGCAATCGAACCTCTCACGATCCAACAGCTCCACTGCGCCGTCAGCGGATTGGGTCGTCTCCACCGCCCATCCCTCGGCGGAGAGAATCTCCTTCAGGAACTCACATGTTTCCCGATCATCGTCCAGGATGAGGATCCTTCTCATGGTTCGTCCTCCAGAACCGGGCGGGGAATGTGAGGCGGACGCTTGTGCCGCGACCGGGCTCGCTGCGCACGGTGATCTCTCCGTCGTGTTCTCGGACGATCTGCCGCACGATAGAGAGGCCGAGTCCGCTCCCCGCCCCATCCGGTTTCGTGGTGAAAAAGGGATCGAAGATGCGCGCCAGAACTTCCGGGCTCATCCCGAGGCCCGTGTCTTCGCATTCGATCGAGACCGTTCCCTGCTCAGCGAACGCGCGAAGGGTCAGGCGCCCACCTTCCGGCATCGCGTCGAGGCTGTTGTCAATCACGTTGATGAGGACTTGTTGGAGCTGTTCGGTCGAGCCGAAGATCTCAGGGAGATCGGGGGCGAGCTCCATTCGGAGTTCGATCCCGCGACTCTCCAGAGTCGGAGCGACGATCTCGGCCACGTGCCGCAGCAAGGAGTCGACGCGCAGCGGGACACGTTCGGGGCGCGGCCGCCGCGTGGAATCCAGCAGGCGACGTACGATCCGCTCAATGCGTTCGATCTGTCCCAGGATGAGCGTGAGTCGGCGCATCCCCTCCTCATCCTGTATTCGAGTGCGGAGGAGTTGGATATGCCCGGAAATGAGGTTGAGCGGCGTTCCGATCTCATGGGCGAACTGCGCGGCCAACTGGCCCGCGGCGGCCAGCCGTTCCATGTGCAGGAGTTGGCGCTGAAGGGCGAAGAGCTGAAGGTTTGCTTCCTGGAGCTGCCGATTCCTCTCGCTCAGCTCCTCCGTCGCCTCACGCACGCGCACGTGCAACCGCTCTTGCTCCGCTTCCAGTGCCTGTGTCATCTCCCGAATGCGCGAGAGGAGGGCGTTTAACCCAAGGCCGAGCGTTCCCATCTCGTCCTGGGAATGGACAGGGACGTGGGCGTGGAGGTCGCCCGCTTCCGCGCGGTGCATTGCGTCAAGGATCGCATGGATGGGACGATAGATCAGACGCCGAAAGAGCACATGCACAGCCGCGGTGACCCCTCCGACGGCTGCCAAAAAGGCCAGCCACGTGAGGCGACTCATGCGCTTGAGCAACGGTGTGTATTCTCCAATCTCAGCGCGCACAAGGACGAATCCGACGAGTCGCCCCTCGCTCTCGATGGGGGCTCCAGCGACGATCCGATAATTCCCCTGCGTCTCCCCTTCAATGCGGGAGACAATGCGCCCGCGCTGCGCTTCGCCCAAGAGGTCCAGGGGAACCGTGCCATCAGGGGCGCCCACCGGGAGTACGATGACTTCCCGCATGCCTGAGCGCGTCAGTCCGTAGATGCGGATCTCGGCGATCTCACTATGAGCCCGTTGGTAGTAGAAGGCTTCGTTGCGGAGCGTCGGCAGATCTGCCGTGGATTCCGAGGAGAGATGCTGCGCCAATTGTGCCGCCAACAGCTCCGCTCGCCGCCGATTCTCCTCGACGATCACCGTCCGAACAGTCGAGAGGTAAATCGAGAGAAGTGCTCCGAAGATCACCAGAATAAGCGCGAGGATCAAGAGGGCGATCTTCGCGTGAAGACGGAGACGACGGAAGCGTTCCCCGAATGCTTCACTCATACTATCGGTCAATTTTAGCAGAAGCGGGCCGCATCGTGTATAATTGGGATTTCAGCCACGGAGCAAGGGGGTGTCACTATGTCGAAAGATTGGCGTCGGATTCTCATTAAGCTCGATGACTATCGGTACATGATCCCGCGCACGTACAAGCCGGGCATGCGGACGGATGTCGTCATTTACGTGGACGAATCGCTTTTGGAGACGGTGACGAAGGATCTGTCCCTAGAGCAAGCAGCGAACCTGGCGTTTCTGCCCGGCATTGTGGGGCGACCGATTGTCATGCCGGATGTGCACCAAGGCTACGGGTTCCCCATTGGAGGCGTCGCCGCGACGGATGCCGAGGAGGGCGTCGTCTCGCCCGCCGGCATCGGATTCGACATCAACTGCGGTGTGCGGTTGCTCCGATCCGAGCTGACGTTGGAACAGGTCCGTCCGAAGCTGGAGGCGATCGTGGAGGATCTCTTTCATGCCGTGCCGGCGGGAACCGGGCGCGAAGGGCAGATCAGCGTGAATCGGGCGGAGATGGATCATGTCTTGCGCTTGGGCGCGCAGTGGGCGGTGGAGCGAGGCTACGGACGGCAGGAGGACTTGGAGCATATTGAATCGCGGGGCTGTATCCCGGGCGCGAACCCGCGCGCCGTCAGCGAGCATGCCCGTCAGCGCGGGGCCGACCAATTGGGCACGCTCGGATCGGGCAATCACTTCTTGGAGATCCAGTATGTCGAGGAGATCTTCGACCGGGAGGCCGCGCACGCGTTTGGGTTGCAGCCGGGACAGGTGACGGTGCTCATTCACACGGGCTCGCGCGGATTCGGACATCAGGTCTGCACCGATTATCTGAAAGTCTTGCGCTCGGCTATGCAGAAGTACAACATTCATCTGCCCGATAAGGAGATGGCGGCCACCTACATCAGGTCCCCGGAGGGGCAGGACTATCTGGGGGCGATGAATGCCGCGGCCAATTTCGCCTTCGCCAATCGGCAGATGATCACCCATTGGGTGCGCGATGTGTTCCGGAAGCACTTCGGCGCCGAGGGAGATCTGCACATCGTGTATGACGTCGCGCATAACATCGCCAAGTTTGAGACCCATGCGATCGAGGGGGAACGACGGCGCGTCCTCGTGCACCGGAAAGGAGCGACGCGGGCACTGCCGGCCGGTCACTCCGAACTGCCCGAGACATATCGTCCCATCGGGCAACCCGTGATCATCCCCGGCGACATGGGGCGTGCCTCCTATGTGCTCATCGGCACGGCGGCCGAGGAGACGTTCGCCTCCAGTTGTCACGGCGCCGGGCGCGTCATGTCCCGCACAGCGGCCAAGAAAGGGCGCGACATCGCTCAGGTGCGGAAGCAACTCGCCGAGCGCGGTGTCCTCATCAAAGCGGCGAGCCGGGACGGTGTCCTCGAAGAGGTGCCCGAAGCTTATAAGGATGTGAACGATGTGGCTCGTGTGGTCGAAGCCGCTGGTATCGCTCGACGCGTGGCGCGACTGCGCCCGATCGGCGTGGTGAAAGGGTGACGTCGGCCGTCGCTCGGCGCGTGCCGAGAAGCCGCACCCTGTGAGATCTTCGCCGCAAGGGGGGAGGCTATGCTTGCTGTTGGTGACCGAGCTCCGGATGTCGAATTGGTTCGCAGCGATGGTCACCGCGTCCGTCTCTCCACGTTCTGGGCCCGTGGGCCGGTCATCTTTGTCTTCTTGCGCCACTTCGGCTGACCCTTCTGCCGAGAGCACGTCGCCGGGTTGCGACGCGACTACCACCGGTTCACAACACGAGGAGCTGAAGTCGTGCTCATCGGTCAGGGGAATGTGGAGCAGACGCGCGCTTTCTGTCGTGAGCAGGACGTGCCTTTCCCTTGTCTCGCCGATCCCGAGCGCACGGCGTATGTGGCCTACGGCCTGGAGACTGGTACGATCCTTCAGATTCTCGGTCCTCGAGTGTGGTGGCGGGGGATTCGGGCCTGGAGGGCGGGATATTCGGCGGGCAAACCCATTGGAGATGTCCGACAAATGCCCGGCGTTTTCCTTGTGGATCGCTCCGGGATCATCCGTTTCATCCACCGATACCGCGATATTTCGGACAATCCGCCGAATGAGCTGTTGCTTGAATGGCTCGCGCGAGAATAAGGGAACGGGCCAGGACATTCGAGATGTCCTGGCCCGAGGATGGAGCCCACTCCTGAGACTCGCTATCGCTTGAGGGCGAAGGTCCCGTTCTCCCGGCCGAGAAGCGTTGCTATGTTCCCCACGGGGAGGCCGGCAACAACGATGTCCAAGAGTCCATCGTCGTTGAAGTCGCCAAGACCAAGCGAGACCGGTTCCGCAATCGCTCGCATACGCCGGACCACGTGCGGTCGCCCTTCTCGAAAGCCGATGAAGGTGATCGAATCGCTCGTGAAGTTCGGAGCCGCGACGCCTGGAATCCCCGTGAAAAATTCGCCGCTGATGAGAGACATCGGTTGCTCGACGGGCATGTCCATGCGCGCGAAGTCCAGATTTCGATTCCGGCCTCGGGAGAGGAGGAACGTGACCGATTCCGAAAGCAGATTCGCCACGGCGACGTCCATCTCCCCATCCTGGTTGAAATCGCCGACCGTGCTGGCTACGGGATAATCCCCGACCTCTCTCCGCCCCATTTCGGCAAAGCGGCCTCGTCCGTCTCCGCGGAAGAAGACGACTTCGTTCGTGCCGATTGCCGTCACGATCAGGTCCGACGATCCGTCTCCGTCCACATCGGCGATGGAGATGGAGGTGGGGTTTCCGAGGTACAGAGGCACGATCAGGGGCGAACGGAACGTCCCATCTCCTCGGCCAAGGAGTATAGCCAGATCGGCGGATCCATTCTGCGCCACCGCCAGATCCAAGAGGCTGTCCTTATCGAAGTCCGCTATGGCTACGGCGACAGGCCTCACGCCGGGGAGCTTCACCTCTCGCCCCTTCCGGAATGTCCCGTCACCGTTGCCGAGGTAGATTGTGAGGCTGTCCGAGAGCGAATTCACCACAACAGCATCGGTCTTACCATCCCGATCGAAATCGCCCGCCTTCACATCTACCGGCCTCTCTCCTGTCCCATAGGTTTTGAACCGACGGAAGGTCCCGTCGCCTTTGGAGAGGTAGACGCGGAGTTGGTTCGATTCGGAATCCACAAGCAGAACGCCCTTGGGGACTTTGGGCGGCGCCGTCGTCGAACCCGCTGTCCGAATGGCACTCGCGGCGATGAAAGCCGTCCCTACGGTGCTCGGACGTCCTCGGCTCGATACGATGCTGCTGTCTTCAACAGGAGAAGACGAAGACGGCGAAGAGGAGCATTCCGAACACTTCTTGCACTCCTCAATGTCTGGGCACCCGTCCCTTTTATTGCACAGACACTTTTCGCACGCTTCGCGACACTCTTCACTGCCTGATCCGCCTGGCCCGTCGGGACCACTCACTTGGACGGTATTCCGCAGATGGCCATGTCCGGTCACAAGGAAGGTGAGGGTGATCGTAACGCTCGATCTGGGACCGACACTTCCCCGGATGATGAGCTGGCCGTTCTGCAGGCTCACCCAATCCGCGGGAGAGGCCGAGATGAGCTCCATTCCGCTTGGTGCCTGCTCGACGGCTTGGAACGACTGCGGCGTATCCGAAGAGTTGGTCACGGTGATCGTGCATGTCACGGGCGAGCCGATGGTCACCACTGGAGGCGTGCAGGTCTTCTTCACCGAGAGCGGATTCTTCACCGGTTCCTGTGAGCACTGTTTTTTACACTCTGCTTCGCATTCTTTTCGATCTTTCCTTATGCATGACGCCAGGCAGTTCTTCATGCACTCATCCTGTCCCCCACCACCGCTTCCGCCCTTGCACTCGTTGATGTAGGTGCACGTCGCTCCGAGGAATTGAAAGCAGTCGGCTGGAATCTTAATCCCGGTTGGGTCAATGCTCCATCCCCGTATCCCGCCGGAACAGGTGGTAGCAGGAGCCGGGATGTTCCTCTCCTCCATTTTGCCACAAAGGAAGCGCAATGAGCACTCACTTTGGACGAAAGTACAAGACCCTCCCCCCACGGCCTTACTCTGCTCATACTCATCCTTCTCATAAAGGCAGATCCCTTTTTCTGGGATCGTCACCGTAGCGCTTCCCTGTCCGCCAACTGTGATAACGGTAATCGGGGATATTCCGTCTCCCTTGACGATGAACTTTCCGTCTCCACCCATTGCCTTCTTATAGACAGTGAGCGTCGGCCCGTTTCCACCACCTCCAGATCCTGCCGGCTCGTTCACAAAGGTACAGATGACATGGCTTCCGGAGGGAATGGAGGTGGAGCACGTTGGACTTCGTGGTGAGCAACCGCATTCTACCCCGGGCACGCACCTGCATGCCGCGCACGTGACTGCTAGTGGAACGCCATCGGAGCCCACGCAGCCGAAGCTCACGAACTGCCATCCGTCGGGGAGGCGTTCCCCAAAGCTGTATGTCCCACCAGAGATGTATAAGAGTCTCTGGGCCACCCACGCGCATTCTCCGCCTTTCGGGGGAAAGAAGTCTCCTTGCCCGAAGGAGACGTTCCCGTAGGGATTACCCTTGTCGTCGTAGATCAAGAGGTCAACTCTGTCCGGAGGCGATCCCGAACGAAGGCATTTTTGGAGCAGGAGCAGTGCTTCGTTGGGCTGTTGGGCCACGTTGCCAGAGTGGGATGACCCCCATACGAGTAGGCTCAGGGCGCCGAGGATGAATAAAGAACGCCCTCCTCTTCGCAGTCTTATCTCAAGTAGGTGCACCATAGCCCCCTCTCTCCTTCCTCGCCGGTGTCCGGCCGATATTTTCGCAGGAGTGGTGGTGACATCTCAATCGGCCAAAGGGAGTATTTTTCATCCGGCGAAGGGAGTATTTTGAGCCGGAGATAGGATCCCCGATGTGGGTTTTGAACGAGCGCTGTGGGCAGTATGAGGCATCTTGCGAGGGACGGGGGACGACTCGACGTTCGCCTCGGGCGAGCGGGAGCAAGCCCTCACGGGTAAACCCAAACCCCATTTCGCCAATCGAGCCCCCGAAGGGGGCGGCTCGACGGTAGCCTAGGGCGAGCAGAGCGAGCCTTAGGAATCGAGTCCGAAAAAATTCCCCCAAGCCCGCGCGTGTGGGCGGCCCCGCGGGTGTGTGCGAATCCCCTTAGCGCCACGAAGGGATATCCGATCACGTGGAGGCCCCAAATGGGCGACGGAAGAACAGTCGAGACAGGGTGAGGTTCTGATCTCTGCTTGCTCTGATACTGAACTCGCTCGGGTTCAGCTTCTCATCTGCCTCGAATGAGATTCTGACCCCTGCTTGCTCTGACACCCTGAGATTCATTAGACTTCGAGGGGTGAGCTTCGCAGAGATGAGGCCGGTATGTCGGATGGAACATCCAGCGCTCTCGAAGCGCGAATTCGGGCGCGCCAAGCACGGGTCGCCGTTTTAGGCTTAGGCTATGTGGGGCTTCCGTTGGCGATCGAATTCGCGCGAGCTGGGTTTCCTGTCACTGGAATAGAAGCGGATCCGCAGCGTGTCGCCTGTCTCCGAGCAGGGGAGAGTTACGTGACCGATGTGGCGGCGTCCGAGATTGCGGCTGTGGTGCGAAGCGAAGCTTTGCGGGTGACGGGAGATCCTGCTGTGCTTGCCGATGCCGAGCTTGTCTTTATCTGCGTGCCCACGCCGATGAGCAAGTCTCGAGAGCCGGACCTGTCCTATGTGCTGCTGGCCGTTGAGACCGTTCGGCGTTACCTTCATCCGGGAATGCTCATCGTTTTGGAGAGCACGACCTATCCGGGGACGACCGAGGAGGTCTTATTGCCGCAGTTGCAGGCCTCGGGTTTGAAGCTGGATCGGGATTTTTATTTAGCCTTCTCTCCGGAGCGGATTGATCCGGGCAATCGGCAGTATCGGCTTCGGGATATCCCGAAGCTGGTGGGAGGAGCGAGCCCGCACAGTGCGCATTTGGCAGCCCTCGCCTACCGGCAGATCATCACGGTGGTTCATGTGGTCTCCTCGGCGCGGGTGGCCGAAATGGCGAAGCTCTTGGAGAACACGTTTCGAGCGGTCAACATTGCTCTGGCCAATGAATTCGCGCTCATCTGCCGGGCGCTGGGTGTGGATGTCTGGGAAGTGATTGAGGCAGCAGCGACCAAGCCCTTTGGTTTCATGCCGTTCTCTCCGGGACCGGGGATTGGCGGGGCGTGTCTCCCGGTGAATCCGGGATACCTCGCATGGAAAGCTCGGGTGCATGGCTTTGAGCCTCGACTCATTGGTGTTGCGGAGGAGATCAATCGGTTCATGCCCCATTATGCGGTGGACTTGATTGTGGAGGCGCTCAATGCTCGGGCGAAGCCGGTGAAGGGGGCACGGCTCTTCATCCTGGGGGTCGCCTACAAGCGCGATGTGGGGGATGTGCGGGAGTCGCCCGCTGTCACGATCCTCGAGGAGCTTTTGCGACGGGGCGCCGACGTGGCGTATTCGGATCCGTACGTCGAGCGTGTGGAGATCGGAGGACGCGTCTTTCGAAGCGTCACGGTGACGGCCGAAGTGCTCGCCGCGTGCGAGGGGGCGGTGATCGTGACGGATCATACGGCCTTCGATTATCGGCTGATCGTTGAGCATGCGCCGTTGGTCGTAGACCTCCGGAACGCGACGCGGGCATTCGGTCCTCGGGCCAATATCGTGCGATTATGAAGAAGGCCATTGGTGCTGGGGTCCTGGTCGGAGCATTCCTGCTGGTATTGGGAGCGACGCTTCAGGTCGCCCAATGGGGGAAACCGCTTCGGCCGCGCCTTTCCCTCCTTCAGGCGGAAGATCGCGATGCCGATGGGGCGACGGACCGGTGGGTGTATGAGGTCGAGGGCGGGGAAGGGGAGCAATGGATCGTGCAGGATGAGGATGGAGACGGGCGCGCGGATCGGTTCCTCCTCTACAAGGCGGGGAGGCTGGAGCGCGAAGTCGTCCGTTCGGAGGTGGTCGGCAAGCCGGTGCGACATCTTGTGTTGTGCCTCGATGGTGTTCCCTTTGAGATCATGGCGGCGCTCTGGAGCGAAGGGCATTTCCGGGAGTTCTTTCCCCCGCAGCGGGTCATCAGCACATTCCCGTCCGATTCGGACGTTGCACTGGCGGCACTCGTGCACGCGCCTCCCTCGCCGGGATATGAGAACCGATATTTCGACCGACGGGTGAATCGCGTGAGCGGAGGCATTCGTGTCACCTTCGCGCAGGAGCTGCCGTATCATCGGAGGCTCGACTATAAGCTGCCGGGCGTTTTGCGGGGGCCGGCGTATCTCTTTCCGGAGAAGGCCTTCTTCGATGATCTGGCGCGCGTGCGGGCACGATTTCGCACCTCCTCCGCCCCTCTCTTCATCGCGCATCTTTCGACGACCGATGTACTCTTTCACGTCCGATCGCCGGAGCAGGTTCGGCGCCATCTGCTCGCTCTTGAGTCGGTGGTGCGCGAGTTGCTCTATGAGCATCAAGGTGTGCTTGAGGTCACCTTGGTCTCGGATCATGGGAACACGCTCTTCGTCCATCCCGATGGGCGCATTGCGCTGGAAGATGCCCTGCGCGCTGCGGGATATCGGGTGGAGGAACGCCTGCGCGATGCGCGAAGCGTTGTAATCCCCAGCTACGGACTGATCGGCGCCGTCGCGCTGTATGCGCATCCGGAGGCGTGGGCGGATGTGTGTCGGGTTGCCCAGGCGGTTCCCGGCGTGGATTTCTGTGTCTTTCGCGAACGCCAATCCGAGTCTTCGCCTTCGGCGTCGGTCGTCATCATCGAGGGGCGGCGCGGGCGCGCGCGTCTTCTCTTCGATTCTACCCGCCACGCTTTCCGATACGATGTCGTGCGCGGGGATCCCCTCCGGCTCCTCCCCATCGTGGAGAGGATCCGACGGGAGGGAAAGGCCTATCCCGATGGCTTCATCTCGCAGGCGGTCCTGTTTGAAGCGACGGCCGAGCACTTCTATCCGGACGCCTTGCGCCGCATCTTCGAGGCGATGGGGGACGGGCAGGTGGAGAATCCTGCGGATCTCCTGCTGAGTTTAGAGGACGGGTACTACTTCGGCAGTCGGCATTTCGATTGGTTCGTGCGCTTGCACAGCACGCATGGCAACCTCGCGTCTCGTTCTTCAGTGGGATTCATCATGTCCACAGACATTCGTTTCCCTCGTCCGCTTTCGGTTCGGGAAGCGCTTTCTCGGGGGATCGGTCATGAGAGCCAGTGAAGGGAGCGCGCTCACGTCCTTTCGAGTGGGCGTCGGGAGAGGGCATCCCATGCGATCGCGCGGGGACCTCGGTAGCATGATATAATAAGCCTTCAGATGCGGAGGATGTTCGAAGCCGGGCATCGGAGAATCATCGAGCGCGCGCGGTGTCAGGCCGAGCACATGGTGTGGGGATTTTATGCGCTCTCCGGGCGAGAGGGTGAACGCATTCGCTACGAGGTGAAGACGCTTCGAGACCTGCGGCCTGAGGAAGTGGCGGATGGAGCGCTCGCGCATTTGGTATGCTACGACTTCGTGCGGCGCGTCGGTTCTCACATCGTGCAACAGTACGAGCTGTACCGCATCTGCCTGCAAGACCATCGGCTGCTTGAAGTCGCGCGGGAGCTCCCCCCTCCGCTCAATCTCGGGACCTTGCTTCTCTATGTCCTCACGCATGAGTTGGTCCACATTGTTCGTTTCGTCCAAAAGCTTCAGCGAATTGATCTCCCCCCAGGGGAGCGGGCGGCTGAAGAGGCCATTGTCGAACGGACGACGTGGAGGATTCTCACAAACCTGCATCCGCGTATGATGAGAGTGTTGCGCGAGTTCCTCTCCTTCGTTGCCGTTCCCGCATCCACAGACGCGGTATCCCATGGAGAACGGGTTCCGAATCACGCTCCGAGGAGTGCGCGCGTTATAGCCCTCTCATGACGGCCGTTCCCGATCCCACGCGCGCCGCCCCTCCTTCTGACTGAGAGACTCTCGCCGTCGGCTCCGGAGAGCGGGAGGCTGCATCCTTCCGGCAGCCTCCCGGAGAAGACACACGGAGGCGTGATCGGTGCTGTGGCTCAATCGGCCCGCTTCCTGAGGAAGGTCGGCACATCCAAGTCCTGATGCGAGCGCGTCCCAAGGCCAACTTCAAGAGGTGGAGGCGGGGTTGCGGAACGCGCGGACATGCCTTTGGGCTCGACGACCTGTGCGCTCTCAGCTTCGTGATCGAACCCTGTGGCGATGACCGTGATCTTCATCTCGTTGCGCATGTTTTCATCAATCACGGCGCCGAAGAGGATATTGGCGTCTTCGTGAGCGATCTCACGAATGAGCGAGACCGATTGATTGATCTCATGCAGAGTGATGTCCGGTCCTCCGGTCACATTGATGAGCACGCCGCGAGCGCCCTGGATGGAGGTCTCCTCAAGCAGCGGGCTGGAGATGGCGCGCTTGGCCGCATCAAGCGCTTTGTTCTCTCCGGTCCCATGTCCCGTGCCCATCAGCGCTTTTCCCATGCCGCTCATCACTGTCTTCACGTCGGCGAAGTCGAGGTTGATGAGTCCGGGAATGGTGATCAGATCGGAGATGCCTTGCACGGCTTGCCGGAGTACGTCATCCGCGAGTTTGAAGGCTTCTCGGAAGGGCACCGTGCGATCCACGACGCTCAGGAGCCGTTCGTTGGGGATCGCAATGAGCGTGTCCACGCATTCGCGCAATTCGCGCAGTCCTTGTTCCGCCACCAGCATCCGCTTGCGCCCTTCGAAGTGGAAGGGCTTGGTGACGACGGCCACCGTCAGCGCCCCCACTTCAACGGCCAGACTCGCGATGATCGGCGCGGCTCCTGTCCCTGTTCCGCCGCCCAGTCCCGTGGTGATGAAGACCATGTCGGAGCCTTCAACGATCTCGAGGATCTTCTCCGTGTCCTCCAGAGCCGCCTGTCGTCCCACCTCGGGATTGGCTCCAGCCCCGAGCCCTTTGGTCAGCTTGGCGCCGAGTTGGATCTTGATCGGTGCCTTGGACATCTTCAGGGCTTGGAGATCGGTGTTCGCGGCGATGAACTGCACGCCCTCGATGCCCGCCTCGATCATGTGATTGATGGCATTCCCTCCGCCTCCTCCGACGCCGATGACTTTGATCACGGCCCCGTTGGCCGCCTCCTCGGCGAAATCAATCCTCAAGCTGCTCATGAAGTCTCTCGCCTCCGTTAGCATCGTCTTCTCCTCCTCCATGGATTTTTTCTCTCCGGCAAACGAGGGGCTCCACATGGAGTGCCCCATCAGAAGAGATTGGCCAGCCAGCTCCGGACGCGCGCGGCGGTGCGCGAGATCGCTCCGGGCGAGGACGCGGCGCGATAGGAGCGGCCCAGGCGTCCGCGATGAGCGATCATCACCAAGCCGATCGCTGTCGTGTAGAGCGGGCTGTTGGTCTCTTCCGAGAGTCCGGTCACGCCCAGGGGATATCCCAAGCGTGTGGGGTGGTCGAAGATCTGTTCCGCCAGATCGCTCAACCCCTGCAGCAAGGCTCCGCCCCCGGTCAGGATGATCCCGCTGGAGAGCTCGCGTTCGAACCCCGCGCGTTTGATCTCCTCGTTGACATGGCCGAGGATCTCCTCGGCGCGGGGCTGAAGGATCTCGCACAGCAACTGTCGCGACAGCGCACGAGGAGGACGTCGCCCAACGCTGGGGACTTCGATCACCTCATCCCGATCGGCCACGAGCGCCGGCAGAACGCACCCATAGGTGCGCTTGATGCGCTCGGCTTCAGGGATAGGGGTGCGCAGGCCAAACGCGATATCATTGGTGAAGTGGGATCCCCCGAAGGGGAAGATCGCCGTATGTTGCACGGCGCCGCGTTGATAAATGGCGAGACTTGTCGTCTCCCCACCGATGTTGATGACCGCCGATCCATATTCCCGCTCGTCATCGGTGAGCGTGGCTTCGGCAGCCGCGACCGGTTCCAGGACGATGTCCGCCACGAGCAGTCCGGCGCGATTCACAGCACTGACGATGTTCTGTCGGACTGTGATCGGGCCGGTGATGATATGCACCGCCACCTCCAAGCGCGTCCCCAACATATCGAGCGGATCGCTGATGCCGTCCTGTCCGTCAATGATGTACTCCTGCGGCTGGACGTCAATGATCTCGTGTCCGCCGGGGAGCGTGACAACGCACGCCGTCTCGATGACGCGCTTGATATCGGCGCGGGTGATCCGCCGATCCGCGCTCGTGATGGCAATGATCCCGCGGTTATTGAGCCCGCGCAGGAGCGTCCCCGACATGCTCACGTGCACCGATTCGGCGATGAGCCCGGACATGCGCTCGGCCTCTTCCACGGCGCGCCGGATGGGTTCGGCCGCCGCATCCGGGTTCACGATGACGCCCTTGCGTAAGCCCCGGGATTCGGCTGTTCCCACGCCCATGATCTCCAACTGACCGTCATCGGTGACTTCCGCGATGACGGCGGTCGTCCGCGTCGTTCCGATATCGAGCCCGACAATGTGCGTCTCCTGTCTGGCCATAGGTCACCTCGCTCGTGTCGGATGGGAATTCGCTCGCTTTCGCGCTCGAGCATCACCTGCCGCGGCGGGGGTTCCCCCGCGATCCGGAGATCGCGGGAGGGTCCCCACTGGCGCTGCGCGCGAGAGCGTGGGAGCGCGTCGCGGTTCGGGAAGGCGAATCACGACGCGCGAGGGTTGTGAGACATCCACGTAGCTGATCGTCACATCCTCTTGCAGAAGCTCTGCCGTGGGTGCGACACCCAGGCGTCGCAACTCGGCCGCATCCTGCTTCTTCACCGCGCTCAGGATGTGCAAACCCAACTCGAAGCGTTGCCGAAAATCCCGATCCCCGAGATGAATCCACGTCATGGGGCTTTCGGTGAGATTCACCGTCACATTCGTCAGATCGCGGATGTTCACCTGGTCCACGCGATCCCAGTAGCTCGGCTCAGGGGTGCTCAATGCCTTCTGGAGCTCGAGATAGAGCGCCACACGGCGCCGATTCTCGGTTCGCGCCCACTCCGAGTCCTCCTCATTCCAGCCCATCAAAAGGGGGAGCGTTTGCGACCCGAGGATATGGAAGTCGCCGAGGATCGTCCCCTCTTCATCCACGCAGACGAGCGAGCCCTTGTGTTGGACGAGTGCTGCGGGAGTGCGTTCGACGATGCGCACGCGCAGCTCATCCGGCAGGACGCGCGTGATCTCCACGTCCTTGATGAGCGGATGGTGTCGGAGTTCGGCGCGGAGCGCGCGAAGATCTGTGTGGAGAGCTCCCGCTTTCGCCGCACGCCGAATGATCGCTTCGATCTCTTCCGCGGAGACGCGCGTCTGACCCGAGATGCGAATCGTCTTCAGGTGAAAGGCGGAGGCGCTCGTCAGCGCGTGTACGGCTAAGCCGAGCGCGCCCAGCCCCAACAGCGGGAGAACGATGCGCGCGGCGGTCCGCATCCTCTCCCGAAGAGGGAAGCTGCTCGATCGGACGAGGCGCTCCGGCTCGCGTCCTCCGCCTTCTCGCACGCGCGGGCGCCGCGCGCGCGTCCGGCGCGCTCGCGGCATGACGACTTGAGTGACGCGGGTGTGCATGTTATCTCTCCGGATTCGAGATCGAGGTCTCTTGGACTGAGGCCCCGAGCATCGCCAAGAGCTGATCGGCCGCCTGCGTGACGCTGCCGGCGCCGAGCGTCACCAGCAGATCCCCAGGGCGCAGGACGGCGCGCGCAGCCAGAGTGGCGGCCTCCAGATCGCCCACATATTGCGCATTCCGGTGACCGAACTCCCGAAGCCGCTCGACGAGCCGTTCCGCTGTGACGCCTTCTATCGGATCCTCGCTCGCGGCGTAGATGTCCGTGACGAGCACGACATCGGCATCGTAGAAGGCACGTGCGAAGTCATCCCAGAGCAGATGCGTCCGCGTATACCGGTGCGGTTGAAAGAGGACGACCACGCGCCGCCCGCAGAGTCGCGCCGTTGCCAATGTCGCTTTGATCTCCGTCGGATGATGGCCGTAGTCGTCCACAATGAGCACGCCGGCGGCCTCTCCCTTGACCTGAAAGCGGCGATCTACGCCTCGGAAGTCTTCGAGTGCTGCGGCGATCGTGGCGAACGGCAGATCCAGATCGAGGCCCACGGCGCAGGCGGCCAATGCGTTGTAGACGTTGTGGTACCCTGGGACGCTCAGCCGGACGCGCCCGAGCGTTTCTCCTTTCCACCGCACCGTGAACGCTACATGGAAACAATCGGGCACCTCGATCTCGACCGCCGAGATCTCGGATTGCGAGGAGAGGCCATAGGTGATCACTCTCCGGGTGAGGCGGGGCAGAATCGCTTGCACATTCTCATCGTCCAGGCAGACGGTGACGGAGCCGTAAAACGGCACGCGGTTCGCAAATTCGATGAACGCGTCGCGCAGCTCCGCGAGGTCGGCATAATGATCCAGATGCTCGCGGTCGATGTTGGTGATGACGGCGAACGTGGGGGAGAGTTTGAGGAACGAGCGATCGCTCTCATCCGCCTCGACGACCATGAACTCGCCGTGGCCGAGCTTGGCGTGGCTATCAATGGCCCGCAGTCGCCCGCCGACAACGATCGTCGGATCCCATCCCGCGTGAGCGAGCACGGTGGCGATCATCGAAGTCGTCGTCGTCTTCCCGTGCGATCCCGCCACGACGATGCTGTACTTCAGACGCATGAGTTCGGCGAGCATCTCCGCGCGGGGGATGACAGGAATCTGCCGCTCGCGAGCGGCAACGAGTTCAGGGTTCTCCGGGCGCACGGCCGTCGAGAAGACAACGACATCCGCCTCGCCAATATTCTCGGCTCGATGGCCGATGGTGATGCGCGCGCCCAAGCGCTGCAATCGTTCCAGAATGGGCGACATACGCAGATCCGAACCGGAGACGCGATAGCCGAGATTCAGCAGCAGCTCCGCAATGCCGCTCATACCGGCGCCTCCGATCCCCACCAGGTGGATAGTGCGAATGCGCTTTAGCATCCTCGCTTCTCCGCAGGCGAGACAGCCGCAGGCGCATCACCGCCGGAGCCCTCTGCGCCGGTCGCGATCGAGCAGGAGCACGCCGGGGTCCCCACGCCATCGCGAGATCGCGCGGGATGCCCCATCACCTCGCGCGCCAAGGCGACAATGGCTTGAGCCGCTTCCGGACGCGCGCGCCGACGGCTGCATTCGGCCATGGTCTCAAGCTGCGCGGCATCTTCGAGCAGGGTTCGGATCAGCTCCGCCAGCCGATCCGGCGTCGCTTCGTCTTGGGGCACGCAGCGCGCCGCACCCGCTCGCTCCACCGCTTGGGCGTTCTTGCGCTGATGGTCATCGGCAGCCGTGGGCAGAGGGATGAGAATCGCTGGCTTTCCGGCTGCTGCCAGCTCGGCAAGGGTCGTCGCTCCGGCCCGGCAGATGACCAAATCGGCGCGCGCCATCTCTTCGGCCATGCGCTCGATGAAGGGAACAACGGTGACGCGTTCCTGCAGGCCTACGCGCTCATAGGCCGCGCGAACCCACGCCGCATCTTGCTCCCCCGTCTGATGGGTCGCTGTGACTTCGAGCGCGGATCCGCGTTCGTGCAGAGCGGCCCACAGTTTAGGCAACGCTTCGATCATTCGCTCGTTGAGGGCGCGCGATCCCTGGCTGCCTCCAAAGATGAGGAGATGCCGTTCCCGAGTGCGCGCGCGGCGCTCGCGGGCCTGATCGGGTGTCGTGAAGAACTCCGGTCGAACCGGATTCCCCGTGACGCGCGCTTTCGCGCCGAAGACGGCCGCGGCTTCAGGGAACGCGACCGCTGCTGCGCGCACCAGTGGTGCGAGCACACGGTTGGTGAATCCCGGATGCGCGTTCGGCTCGAGAATGAGCGTGGGGATTCCCATGAGCGCCGCCATGAGGACGACGGGGCCGGACGTATATCCCCCGATGCCGATGACGATGTCCGGACGACGCCGACGGAGCAGGCGCCAGGACTGCAGCAGGCTCGTGGGCACGCGCCAGAGCAGCGTCACCACCGCCTGCCGCCACCCGACGCGCTTCAAGCCGGCGATCTCGATACGCTCCAGCTCGAATCCCGCGCGCGGCACGACTGTGGCTTCCAACCCGCGGGCCGTTCCCACAAACGTCACCTCCGCAGCCAGATCGCTCCGCCGAAAGGCTTCGGCAATGGCGAGTCCCGGGAAGAGATGCCCGCCTGTTCCACTCACCGCGATGAGAACTCTACACATCCTCCGGCCTCGTCTGTTGCGCGATATTGAGCAGCACGCCGATCTCCGCCATCGTGATCACCAGTGAAGAGCCGCCATAGCTGATGAGCGGAAGCGGCGTCCCCTTCACGGGGAGGAGTCCTACGGCGACGCTCATGTGAAACAGAGCTTGCATGAGGAGCGCCGCCACGATCCCTCCGCCGAGCAGCATCCCGAACGTATCGGGCGCGTGTCGGGCGATGCGCATCCCTCGCCAGAGCAGAACGCCGAATGCCAGCAGCACGAGGCTTGTGCCCACCCACCCCACTTCCTCGCCGATGTGGGCGAAGATGAAGTCCGTATGCGGCTCCGGCAGGAAGAAGAGCTTCTGTTTCCCTTGCGCGAAGCCGACGCCCGTGATTCCTCCGCTGCCGAGCGCAATGAGGGATTGAATGGCTTGAAAACCACTGCCGCGCGGATCCTGCCACGGATCGAGGTAAGCGAGGATGCGCTCCCATCGCCACTCCACGTGGAGGATGAGCCACGCGAGGGCAGGAAGGACACCCACGCCCAGTGCCGCCTGATGTCGGACGGGCACATTCGCCAGCGAGAGCATCACGACGAGAAGGAGCCCGAGCGAGGCCGCCATGCCCAGATCCGGCTCCAGCGCCACGAGCGCCATCATGGCGCCGGCCACCAAGGCGCAGGGGAGAAATGTTAGCTCGAAGCGTTTGATGCCCGCCGGAATCCGCCGGTCCAAGTGCGCGGCCAGGAAGAGAAGGAGCGTGAATCGCGCCAACTCCGAGGGCTGGATCGAGAACGATCTCCACCGAATCCACCGATGCGCGCCGTTGACGGCCGGGAAGAAGAAGACGGCGACAAGCAGCGCGAGCGTCCCGATCACGGCCAGAGTCAGCAGTCGCGAATGCTGGTAGAGATGGTAGTCCACGCGCATTGCGCCGAACAGGACCAGGAGCCCAAGTATCGCCCACACCGTCTGTCGCGCGAGGAAGTAGTACTGCGTCCCATAGCGTTCGGCCGCCAGGACGGCGGAAGCGCTGTAGACCATCACGATGCCGAAGAGGACAAGCGCGACGGCGAGAGTGAAGAGCACCTTGTCTCCGATCCCCCTCTTCGGATCACGGAGGGATCCCGCTCGCAGCGCGCCGTACTGGGGTCCGGTGCTCCCGTGAGTCGTCCTCATTTTTCTCCCTCATACGAAGCTTCCGGTGACGTGCGCGCCATCTCGCGCACGATGTCTTTGAAGACTCGCCCCCGATGTTCGAAGTTCTCGAACATGTCGAAGCTCGCACAGGCCGGCGAGAGCAGCACGACACGGGGGTCCCCCCCCGATCGCGAGATCGCGGGGCGTGTCCCGCTCCCCGGTCGCGCCAGGCGCCGAGCCATGCGCACAGCTTCCTCCAACGTCGCGCAGGACTCCACCGGGACCACGGCTTCCAGCGCCGCTCGAATCTTCTCGGCGGCTTCGCCAATGACGAGGACGTGCGCGACGCGTTCGGCCACCAGAGGCCGTAGCCGCGTGAAGTCATCGCCTTTGTCGCGTCCGCCCAGGATGAGGATGATCGGCCCCTCCAGCGCCTGAAGCGCCGTGAGCGTCGAAGCGACATTGGTGGCCTTGGAGTCGTTGTAGTAGTCCACACCGTCAATCTGCGCGACCCATTCCAAACGGTGTTCGACTCCGGGAAATGCGCGCAGGGCCTCGCGCAGGGGAAGGGAGCGAGCGAGCGACAGAAGTACCTCGCGCGACTGGAGCCCCCACGGTGGGGTACCCTGGGGGATCGCGGGGGAGTCCAAGGGCAGCTCTCTCGGCTCGTGCGGCGCGCGGGACAGGGTCGCGGCGGCGAGCGTCGCCGCGAGCGCTGCCAGAGCGTTCTCCACATTGTGCAGACCGCGCAACGGAATGTCCGACCGATGCGCGAGCACATGCTCGTGGCCGGGGTCCGCCCCCTCCCTCCATCGGAGAACGAGATCCTCTCCGCGAAGGAAGATCCCCCTGTCGAAATCCGCCTCCGCTCGCCGACTGAAAAAGAGTACGCGCGCGGGCGTCTCCTCGGCCATCGCGCGCACGATGGGGTCGTCCGCGTTCAACACAGCCCAATCCTCTTCGGTCTGATTTCGGAAGATGCGGCGCTTGGCCGCGATGTACGCTTCCATACTCCCATGTCGGTCCAAATGATCCGGGGCGATATTCGTCACCACAGCGACGTGCGGACGCAGCGTCTCGCTCGTCTCCAATTGGAAGCTGCTCAATTCGGCGACGAGAAAGCACCGCGCGTCGTGCACCTCCTCGAGGACGCGCACGAGGGCGCGCCCGATGTTGCCGCCGACATGCGCGCAGTAACCGCAGCGCGTGAGGAGATCTCCGATCCATGCCGTTACGGTCGTCTTCCCGTTGGTCCCGGTGACGCCAATGAGAGGCACGGCCCGAGTAGACAAGAAGCGGGCCGCCACTTCCACCTCGCCGAAGATCGGCACACCCAAGCGGCGCGCTTCCGCGAGCACGTCCAGCGTCGGAGGCACGCCGGGGCTCAGGACGATGAGATCAGCCGTGCGCAGAAGCTCCGGCGGATGTCCGCCGAGCACGACTTCGACGCCCAAGGCCCGTAGCTGCGACAGCTCTCGCGCCCGAGTGAGCGCGGGGGCACCCCCCGCGATCCCGCGATCGCGGGAGGACCCCAGTTCCGCCTCCGTCTTTGCATCGGTGGCGATGACGCGTGCGCCGCGCCGCGCGAGGAATTCGCTCACGGCCACGCCGCTCTCACCGAGGCCCACGACCACAATGGTCTTCCCCCGAACGTCCATGGTCATCGCAACTTCAACGTCGAGAGACTCAAGAGCGCGAAGAGGATCGCGAGGATCAGGAAGCGAAAGACGATCTTCGGCTCCCTCCATCCGAGGAGCTCGAAGTGATGATGCAACGGCGCCATCTTCAACAGCCGGCGCCCCCGTCCGGTCAGCCGCCGCGTGAGCTTGAAGTAGAAGACCTGCGCCATCACCGAGAGCGCCTCCAGCACGAAGATCCCTCCGATGAGCACCAGCAGCAGTTCCTGTTTGACCATCACGGCCACGGTTCCAATCGAGCCGCCGAGCGAGAGGCTTCCGACATCGCCCATGAAGACTTCGGCAGGTGGGGCATTGAACCAGAGAAATCCCAAGCAGGCGCCAGAGAGCGCGCCGCAGAAGACGGTGAGTTCTCCCACCTCCGGCATATACTCGATGTTCAAATACCGGGCGAATTCGGCGTGTCCGGTCACGTAGGTGAAACCCGTCAGCGCCGCCGCCGTAATGAAAGCAATGCTGATGGCCAGCCCATCCAATCCATCGGTCAGGTTCACCGCGTTGGAGGAGCCGACGATCACCAGTGCCATGAAAGTCAGATAGAGCGCGACCGGCAGCTCGGGTCGGAAGCGTTTGAAGAAGGGGACGCTGAGGACCAACGAATAATCGAGTCCGTAGATGAGGGTCACGCCGATCAGCAGACTGAGCGCGCTCTGCGCCAAGAGTTTCTGTCGCCCTGTCAGCCCGAGCGAGCGGTGCCGCGTGATCTTCAGGTAATCGTCCAGCAGCCCGATCAGTCCGAAGAGCACGAGCGCCGCCATCGCCAGCCACACGTAGCCATTTCGCAGATTTCCCCACAGGAACGTCCCCAGCGCGACCGAGATGATGATGAGCAGCCCGCCCATGGTCGGCGTCCCGCGTTTGGCTTGATGCAGTGCCGGCCCCTCCTCGCGAATCGGTTGCCCAATCTGGTGCTCGCTGAGCTTGCGAATGAACCATCCGCCGAGCAGCAGACTGATGAGCAGCGCCGTGATGGTCGCATAAGCCGTGCGAAAGGTGATGTACCGAAAGACATTCAGCGGATCGAGCCACGGGTGAAAGTGCTCGTGATATCGCGCGTATAAGACCTCGTACAAAAGGTAGCGCAGCATGTCGCGTCACTCTGCTTCCCCACCGCCTGAGATGTCCCTCTCGCCTCGCGCGAGCACTTCCATCGCCCGCTCCATGCCGACGGCGCGCGAGCCCTTGATGAGGATCACGTCACCCGGTCGGGCATTCTCCGCGAGCCAGCGCCCCGCCTCCTCCGGAGTCTCCAGAAAGAAGGCTGTCGCCGCGTCCATACCCGCTTCGCGAGCGCCCTCAATTAAGTCGCGGGCCAGGCCGCGGACACCAATGACGATATCCATGTCGAGACGGGCGATCTCGCGCCCGCACTCCCGGTGCCACGCGGCCGCGCTCTCGCCCAACTCCAACATCTCTCCGGCCACGACGATGCGGCGGCGAGCGGTCTCGATCTCTCGCAGCGTCCGCACCATCTCCAGCAGCGATCGCGGGTTGGAGTTGTACGAATCGTCAATCACGGCGAAACCCTGCGGGAAGCGCACAATCTTTCCGCGTTGCGGGTAGGGCGCGACCGTTGCGAGCGCCTCGGCGATAACCGAGAGCGGAACGCCACAGACCTCGGCCACCGCCGTTGCCGCCAGAATGTTCAGGACCTGATGGCGGCCAAGAAGCGGCGTCCTCACGCGCACTTCTCCCGAGGGAGGGCACTCCACGCGATCGCGCGATCGGGTGGGGACCCCAGTGGTGAGGAGCGTGAACTCCGTGCCCTCCAGCCCGAGCACGCGAATGTCGCGAGCGCGCACATCCGCTTCGCTTTCGATCCCGAACGTGCGCACCGCGATCGTGCGCCGCCTTTGCATCCGGGCGACAAGGGGATTATCTGCATTCAGCACGGCGAGACCATCTTCGGGAAGAGCATCCACAAGCTCCGCCTTCGCTTCGGCAATGGCCTCTACCGAAGGGAAGAACTCCAGGTGGACGGCGCTCACCGTCGTCACCACGCCGATGTTCGGGCGAGCGATCTGGCTGAGGTGCGCGATCTCGCCGCGCGCGCTCATGCCCATCTCCAATACGGCGTACTGGATGGGATCGGGCGACTCGGCGATCAGACCCAGCAGCGAGAGAGGCAGGCCGTAGATGTTATTGTAGTTGCCGATGGTCTTGATCACCCGATATCCTCCCGCCTCCAACAAGCGCGCCACCAGCTCCTTGGTCATCGTCTTGCCCGAGCTGCCCGTGATGCCGATGACCGTCCCTCCCCATCGCAGACGCACAATGCGCGCCAGCTCTCCCAGGGCCCACACTGTGTCCCGGACGCGGATCACCTGTTCCGCTTTCACATCGGCCGGAATGTCCGAGACGACGGCCGCGCATGCTCCTCGCTCGAGCGCTTCCCGCACAAACGCATGGCCGTCACGCACTCGCCCTCGAATGGCGAAGAACAGCTCGCCGGGCCGAATGGTGCGCGAATCGATCGAAAAGCCACGCGGCTCTCGCCCGGCGATCTCCGGAGCCGGAGGGGGTGCTCCCCATATCTCTGCCATCTCTCGGAGTGTCATGCGGAGTGTCATGGCTGCTCTCCACACGCCTCCCACGCGCTCACTCGTCGGGAGCCCCCACGGGGGGACCTGGGTAACGCTCCCGCAGCGCCGCGCGCGCGACCTCGCGATCGTCGAAAGGGATCACGCGGTCCTTGAGCACTTGAGACGTCTCATGCCCCTTACCCGCGATCACCACGATGTCTCCGGGCTCGGCCAACGCGATCGCCATCCGAATGGCTTCGCCCCGATCCACAATTTTCAGATACGGTGTGCGCGTGCGCTGCAATCCGACTTCGATCTCGGCAATGATCGCCTCCGGATCCTCCGAGCGCGGATTGTCCGAGGTCACGATCACCAGATGTGAGAGTGTGCCAGCCGTCTCGCCCATCGGGGCGCGCTTGCTCCGGTCGCGATCTCCGCCGCATCCGAAGACAGTGAGAATGCGACCCGTGGCCGAGATCGCCTCTGGGGCCCCCACGCGATCCGGAGATCGCGTGAGATCCCCCTGCAGATCCCGCACCGTTTGCAAGAGAGTGCGCAACGCATCCTCCGTGTGCGCGTAATCCACGATGACCAGAAACGGACACTCGTGCCCGGAGACGATTTCCATGCGCCCCGGCACCGGAGGACACGCCGCAATTCCTCGCGCAATGGTCTCCAGTGGAAAACCGAGTGCCAGTCCCGTGGCCACAGCCGCCAGGATGTTCCTGACGTTAGGACGCCCAAGGAGCTGAGAATGGAGCTCCAGGTCTCCAAGAGGTGTTCCCACTATAAGGCGCATCCCCGTGAGGGAGACCGTAACAGCTCGTGCGAAGACATCGACACCGGATGTCCCAGGGGTCTCACCGTAGGTGAGGACGCGTCCGCGTGAAACGGCACGGAGCTCCGCCGAGTGCGGATCCTCGCCGTTGAGGATGGCGATCTCCGGAGCTGTTCCAAGCGTGCCATCGAAGAGCTTGCGCTTGGCTGTGAAATACGCCTCCATCGTGCCGTGGAAGTCCAAATGCTCGGGCGTGAGATTCGTGAAGACGGCCACCGTGAACGCGCACCCCCGCACACGCTGCAGCTCGAGCGCGTGCGAAGAGACCTCCAGGACGGCATATCGGCATCCGGCTTCCACAGCGCGCCTGAGGAAGCTCTGGATCTCCGGAGCTTCTGGTGTCGTGCGCTCGGCCGGGATCTCATCCTCCCCGATCCTATAGGTGATCGTCCCCAGACGCGCCGATCGCTCGCCCGCAGCTCGGATCACCGCGTCAATCAAATAGGTCGTCGTCGTCTTGCCATTGGTCCCCGTGACGCCAATGAGCGTGAGCGCGTGTGACGGATGGCCATAGAACTCCGCCGCGAGCTCGGCCAACGCCCGACGCGCATCTTCGACCTGCAGCCATGTTCGCGGGAAGTTCGGGGGACACGGATTCTCGGAGACGATGGCCACAGCTCCGCGCGCGAGCGCTTCCGGGACGAAGGCATTTCCATCCTGCCGGAAGCCGCGGATGGCGACAAAGAGGCTTCCCGGTACGACGCGGCGCGAATCGTAGGCGATGGCCGTCACCGGCTCATCGAGCCGCCCGAAGACTGTGGCTCGCGTCACCTCAGCAGCCCGTTTGAGCGTGAGGCCCATCCCCTTCACTGAAACTCCACCTGACATGTCGTTCCTCGAACGACGAGCGTTCCCGCTGCGGGCTTTTGCCGCACGGCCCGACCCGATCCGGAGATGACCAGGCGCAGACCGATGCGCGCGCATTGTTCCGTCACGGCGCGGACCCCCTGGCCGCGAAAATCAGGGACGCGGACAAGTGCGGATTCAGGGCGATCCCCCTCCACTCCAGGGCCTCCCTGCGATGTGCGGTCTTGAGCGATTGTGCCCCTGGTGCGCAGGGGCACCCCGCGCCCCTGGAACGGCGCGGGAAGAGAAGAGAAGTGGAGCTCGCTTTTGCGGTTCCCGCCCGATCCGGAGATCGCGTTGGGTACCCGGTCCGTCTCCGGAGGGGAGATCCCAAAGCCCCATTCGCCCTCCGTTCCCTCCGAGGCGAAGTTCGCGCGCAGAGTCAGCACGGGTCGCTCGGGGTACCCCTGTTGCGGCCGATCGGGAGCGACATTGAGGGCGTGAAGCGCTGCCTCGGCGATCCGCTTGAAAACAGGCGCGGCGACCTCACCGCCGAAATATCGCGTGCGCGGATGATCGAGCGCGACGAGCACGACAATGCGCGGATCGGTCACGGGCGCGAACCCCGCAAACGACGCGACATATCGTGTCTTCGAGTATCGGCGCGTGCGCGGATCGAACTGTTGGGCCGTTCCGGTCTTGCCCGCCGCCGAATATCCGCTGAGCTGCGCCAGTTGTCCCGTTCCCCGCTCGACGACGCCTTCGAGCAGGCGGGCGAGTGCGCGCGCCGTCTCTGCGCGAAGGACGCGGCGCCGTTCCGGGTCCGCGCGTTTCACCACCGTGCCCTCGCGCGAGCGAATAGCGCGCACCAGGTGCGGCTGAACCCATACACCGTCGTTGGCGATCACGGCCATCGCCGCCGCCATCTGGAGCGCCGTCACGCCAATTTCCTGACCGATGGCGATGGAACCGACCGATACCGGCGTCCATCGCCGTACCGGTCGAACGATCCCGCGCGCCTCCCCCGGAAGCTCGATCCCCGTGCGCCGACCGAAACCGAAGCGTTCCATGTAGTGGGCCAATCGTTCGGCGCCGACGCGCAGTGCAATCTGAATCGTCCCGACGTTGCTCGAGTATTCGAGCACCTCCCGCGCTGTGAGCCGGAAGAAGGGGCGATGATCGCGAATGGTATGTCCGGCGAGGACAATGCGCCCCCCCAGACACTCGATGATCTCATTCGGGCGCACGACGCCTTCCTCCAAAGCAGCGGCAAAGGTCACGATCTTGAAGACCGATCCGGGTTCGTAGAGATCGCGGACCGCTCGGTTGCGCCGCGCCTCCTCGGGAGCGCTCGCGAAAGCATTGGGGTTGAACGCGGGCACATTGGCGAGGGCGAGAATCTCGCCGGTCTTCGGATCGAGCACAATGGCGACGCCGCTTTGCGCTCTCGTGCGACGGACGGCCTCGCTCAGCTCTCGTTCCGTGTGGAACTGTATCGTGGCATCGAGCGTGAGGACGAGATCGTGACCGTAAGCGACCGGACGCTGCTTTCTCTCATACGTGCGCCCGCGCGCATCCCGGAAGACGAAGACCGTGCTCTCTTCCCCACGAATCTCGCGGTCATAGGTGAACTCAATACCCTCCAGTCCGACTTCATCTACACCCGCGTAACCGAGCACGTGGGCCGCGAGCTCCTCGTTCGGATACGTGCGCTTGTTCTCGGTCACGAAGTGAATGCCCGGCAAGGCGAGCGCCTTGAGGGTCGTCGCTTCCTCGGGGGTGACCTTTCGCTTCACCCACACGAAGTCGCGCCGCTCCGAGAGTCGCTCGCGCAGCGCTCCCGGATCCATCCGCAGCACGCGCGCCAGCTCCCGCACGGTGCGTTCCAGATCCTCGATCTCCGCCGGGGCCGCGAAGATGGAAGGCACCTCGACACTCTTTGCGAGTTCGCGCCCTGCACGATCGTAGATCGTCCCGCGCACCGGAGCGATGCGAATCGCCCGCCGCTGTTGGCGATCCGCTTGCGCCCGCCAGTGCTCATGCTGCGCAATTTGCACGAAGATGAGGCGACCGCCCACCAGAACCATCCACACGCTGAGCAGCCCCATCAGTTGTTTGAGACGCCGCCGAATTGTCTTCCTGTACAACTCGCGTTTGATCACGGCTCGCCTTGCTTGGATGGTCTTCTCCGCTTCGGCAGAGGATCGGCCGACGGAGGAGCCATCTCGCCCGATCCCTCTTGAGAAGAGACCCCATCGCTGGGCTTCGCTCCTTTCATCGGGAGCGCCTCCGGGTTCTCCGATGCGGTCGCTGATCCTGCATGCGGCTCTGGCACTCCTCCCCTCGGGCTCTCGCTCTCCGAGCGTATCGGGGTCGCGCGGAGACGCCGGCGAATGGCGCGCGAGCCTTCAGATCGCGCCGCAGCGGAAGCCGGTATCTGACGCGCTTCGATCTCAGAGTGAGATGCCCTCGGCATCCTCGCCTCTTCCGGAGGCTCCGTCCGATGCGCATCTCCTTCCGAAGAAGCGGCTCCCCTTCCGACGACGATCACTTGTGAGGGGTCGGGGCGAATCAACCCCAGCCGCCGGGCCAGCGGCTCAATCACTTGCGGCGACCGATGGTAGGCGCGCTCCAATTCCAGTTGGCGTTTCAACGCCTCCAATCGTTCGCGCTCGCGCACGAGCTGGTTCAACCGATATCCATACCGCAATGCCTCGACATGTTGCCACGTCGCTATGAGGAACGAGAGGGCCATGACGCCCACGATTCCCAACGCCAAGAGCACGCGATGACCCGCTCGGGAATCCGCTCGATGAGGAACCTGTGCATTCGAGACGTACATGGATATATGCCGTATCATCTCACCCTCACCTCGCCCAGTACCCCATGCGCTCTACAGAAGGCATGGAAGCCTCCGGGATTGTCCTGAATCTTCCATCCAAATACTCTGCGCCTTTCAATCGAACGTGTGGCCGGATCGCACGCCGGCGCGTAACCTCGCACTGCGCGCGCGCGGATTCTCGCGCACTTCGGCCTCCGTGGGTCGAATCGCCCGGCGCGTGAGCAAGACAAGGCGCCGCGCCGCCCCACACCGCGGGCACGCTTCTCCTTCCTCCGACCGTACCGATGAGGTGCCCCATGCGAGAGGCTCCGGTCGCCGAGCCGCGCACTCGCAATACCCGGCGTGGAAGCGCAGCCGGTGCTTGATCACTCGATCTTCGAGCGAATGAAACGCGATGATCACCAATCGCCCCCCCGGGGCGAGTCGCGCGACAGCCGTATCCACAAATTCTTCCAGGCCCGAGAGCTCCTCATTGACCGCAATCCGTAAGGCCTGAAACGTCCGCGTCGCCGGGTGCCGACGTCGCTTTCCTCGGGCGCCTACAGCCCGCGCGACAAGTGCCGCCAGCTCGGTCGTCGTCCGAATCGGCCCCTCTTCCCGGGCTCGAATGATCGCCCGCGCAATCCGACGCGCCGCCGGTTCCTCCCCATATCGAAAGAGAAGATCGGCCAGCTCCCGCTCGCTCAGCGTGTTCACCAGATCGGCAGCCGTCACCATTCGCCGCCGATCCATGCGCATGTCAAGCGGCCCTTCGTGCCAGAAGCTGAATCCGCGCTCAGGCGTCTCCAGTTGAAGCGACGAGGCGCCGAGATCCGCGAGAATACCCTCGACCCTTGACAGTCCCTGTCGGGCCAAAATCTCGTCCAAGCGTTTGAAGTCCTCATGTACGGGCACAAACCGCTCCCCATACGGCCGCAACCGTTCTCGCGCCAGCGCCAACGCCTCTTCGTCCCAATCCACCCCAATGATGCGCACGCGCTCAGAAGCCAGAAGAAGCGCTTCCGCATGTCCGCCCGTCCCCACTGTACAGTCCACGATCACGCCGTCCAAACACGGACGCAGCAGCTCGACCACCTCGCGCACGAGCACCGGACGATGACTCACAGGCTCTGCGCCGACGCTAGATGCCCAGCTTCGCAATGGCCGCCGCATCTTCCTTCGTGAAGGCGCCCAGTTGCGCCTCGAACTTCTCCAAGTTCCATACTTGGAGATAGGTGATATAGCCCAAGACGGCAACCTCGCCGTTTAATTCCGCTTTCGCCCGAAGCGGCGGGTGGATGAGAATCCTCCCCTGTCCATCCATCGCCGCTTGCCGACCGTAGAAGTTCGTCACCCGGAGAAACTTCTCCTTCACCGGGTCCATCTCCGGCAATTGAGCGAGCCGTTGCTCGATCTTCTCCCACTCCGGCAAAGGATAGAGCCGGACATGGTCTCCATCCAGGCTCGTGACGAAGAATTCCGATCCATACTTCTGGAGGATGATGTCGCGGAAGGCGGCTGGGATTTTGATCCGTCCCTTCTCATCAATGCGCGTCGTGTAGTTTCCTCGTAACATCCTTTTCTCCCAGCCACTTCCCGTGATCTCTTCATGTTCCGCTTGAACTCTCCGCCGGAGCCTTCGACCGGCGAACCACTTTAGTCCACTTTAGTCCACCTGGCGTATGCTACGGAAAATGGGCCGCACTGTCAAGGAGAAAGTGTGAGGCGGTTGGAGAAGAGGGCCTCTTGGCGGGTCATCCAAGTGACAGGCTTTTAAGCAATGTACTCTCTCGAATCGAGCATCGGTCCGGGGAGAGGCACAAGGCTCTCCTTCCATGCTGGCAAGGCCGAGCCTGTGGCTTTGACATAAAAGGCCATGGTGCTCTTCCCTCATGAGTTCGGTGGGGACAAGAGGGGGTGTGTCCCAAATTTGTCGGGGGGGTAAGATAGGGGTGGGAGGTGACCTCTGGGGGAGGCAGAGGAAGAGACGCTTGGGGCCGATCGGAAGTGGGACGGTGGAGAGCGCCTGTACGGGGAGAGGGTGGCGCTGTAAGGGGCGAGGACAGCGCTGCAAAGCCAAAGGATGAGGGGCCCTCTTAGCCCTGCGGCGTGCCGGAAGGGGAGGGCAAAGAGAATGGACCCAGGCCGGGAAGCAGATGGGCCAGGCCGCTTAAATCCTCCCACGATTTTGGGACACACCCAGCGGAAGGCGTCGTTTGCCGTTTCGCGCGACTTCGGGCATAATTAGTGGTCATGTGACACATCATGCCGAGGAGATGCTTATGGTGCCACCATTTCGGAACGAACCCTTCACCGACTTCAGCCAAGATGCGAATCGTCAGGCGATGTTCGACGCCCTCACCACAGTCGAATCGGAATTCGGGCGAGAGTATCCGCTCATCATCGGGGGAAGGCCTCAGACGACAGGGGATCTCCTGAAATCTGTGAACCCCTCTCAACCGGATCAGGTCGTCGGATGGGCGCATCGCGGCCGTCCGGAACATGTGGATCAGGCTCTGGACGCCGCGTGGAAGGCCTTCGCCTCCTGGAGCCGCCGCCCGGCCGAGGAGCGCGCCCGGTACCTCTTCCACGTCGCGCACGTCATGCGGCGTCGGAAGTTCGAGCTCGCGGCATGGATCGTCCTCGAAGTCGGCAAGAGCTGGACCGAAGCCGATGCCGATGTCGCCGAGGCAATTGACATGTGCGAGTTCTACGGACGCCAGGCGATGGAGTACGAGGGGCCGCGTCCGGTTACCCCCTCTCCCCTGCCTTCGGAATACAACGAATGGTTCTACATCCCGCTCGGAGCGGGCGCGATCATCCCCCCCTGGAATTTCCCGCTGGCCATCCTCGTCGGCATGACCATGGGTGCCGTCGCGGCCGGCAATACCGTCGTCGTGAAGCCGTCAAGCGAAAGCCCCATCATCGCGGCGAAGTTCATGGAAGTGCTCGCAGAAGCCTCCTTCCCCGAAGGCGTCGTGAACTACGTGCCCGGAGCGGGAGCGACGGTCGGCGATTACTTGGTCACGCATCCGCGTACGCGTTTCATCGCCTTCACCGGATCCATGGAGGTCGGACTCCGGATCACGGAACTGGCGGCTCGAACGGCCCCTGGTCAGGTGTGGATCAAACGCGTCATTGCAGAAATGGGTGGGAAAAATGCCATCATCGTGGACAGCTCAGCCGATCTCGATGCGGCGGCCGAGGGAATCGTCGTCTCCGCCTATGGCTACTCGGGACAGAAATGCTCCGCCTGCTCGCGCGCGATCTTCCTCGAGGATGTCTATGACGCGGGCGTCGAGAAAGTGATCGAACGTGCGCAGAAGATCACGGTCGGACCGACTAAGGACCCGGCCAACTGGATGGGTCCGGTCGTCAGCCAATCGGCGTACCGCTCCATCCTCGAATACATCGAGGTCGGAAAGAATGAAGGGAAGCTCCTGCTCGGCGGACACGCGCTCGAAGAGGTCGGCACCGGGTGGTTCATCGCTCCGACGATCTTCGGCGATGTCGCCCCTTCGGCGCGGATCGCGCAGGAGGAGATCTTCGGGCCTGTCCTTGCCTGCATGCGCGCCCGAGACTTCGACCACGCTTTGGAGATCGCTAACGGGACCGTCTACGGACTGACCGGCGGCGTCTACAGCCGGACGCGCGCCCACATCGAGCGCGCGCGGCGGGAGTTTCACGTCGGCAACCTCTATATCAACCGCAAGATCACCGGCGCGCTCGTGGATGTTCACCCCTTCGGCGGTTTCAATATGTCCGGCACGGATTCGAAAGCTGGAGGCCGAGATTACTTGCTCCTGTTCCTACAGGCGAAATCCGTCGCCGAGAAGTTCTAGAAGAGCGGGGATGAGGACTGCTCACGAGGCTAGTGACAAAAAGGGCTGAATCGGTTATTCCCTGAGTGCCGGCGGGAACCAAGCCGGATGGTGTTTGAATCGTGTGTGAAAGATGGAGTGACCCACCGTATGGGCTCTACCGGTCGGGCACCCCACGCGATCTCGGGATCGCGTGGGGACCCCGGGAGTTCCCCGGGAAGTGACGCCTGTCGGGCACCCCACGTGGGGACCCCGTGGAGATCCCTCTGGCGGCGGAACGGTCCACCGAGGCCGGTCTCCGAGTCATGGGTCGTGGAAGCAGGAAGCAACCGGACAGATGTCGTGGCACATTTGTCCATGAGTTGCAGAACGGGGGCGAGACCTCGGCCTTCTCGCCCCAGGTATTTCGCGCGGGCTAAAAATCGCGGGGGAATTCCAGACACCTGCTCCCCCGCTCTTCTTCTCCCTCCCGGTTATGCCATAATTACACACACAGGGGAGGAATTGAGATGGCACGCCAAAAGCCGATCACCGTCCTCACTCTGGAAGAGGTCCTGAAGAGGTTCGCCGTCCCCGGGGAACTGTACGACCGCCTCCCTGGAGGAAAGGTCCGGTGCTTCGCGTGCGGGCATCGCTGCGTGATCCTTCCCGGACTGGAAGGCATCTGCAAGGTGCGTTACAACGCGGATGGAACGCTCTACGTTCCCGCCAACTATGTCGCTGCCCTTCAGTGCGACCCCATTGAGAAGAAGCCGTTCTTCCACGTCCTGCCGGGTTCGCGCGCGCTGACCTTCGGCATGCTCGGATGCGATCTTCACTGCTCCTACTGCCAGAACTGGCTGACGAGCCAAGCCCTTCGCGATCCCATCGCCGGAGCTCCGCCGCAGGCCATCACCGCCCCAGAGATCATCGCCCTGGCGCGCCGCTCCCGCGCCGATTCGGTTATCAGCAGCTATAACGAGCCGCTCATTACAAGCGAATGGGCCGTCCGGGTCTTCACAGAAGCCAAGCGCGTCGGCCTTCTGACCGGCTACGTCTCCAACGGGAACGCGACGCCTGAAGTCCTCGACTATATTCGCCCGTGGACCGATCTCTACAAGATCGATCTCAAGACGTTCCGGGACCGAAACTATCGCCAGCTCGGCGGCACGCTGAAGAGCGTCCTGGAAACCTGTCGTCTCGTCTTCGAGCGCGGATTCTGGATGGAAATTGTCACGCTCATCGTTCCCGGCTTCAACGATTCCGATGAAGAGCTGCGCGACATCGCTCACTTCATCGCTTCGATCTCACCGGATATCCCCTGGCATGTGACGGCCTTTCACAAGGACTACAAGATGACCGATCCGGACAACACTCCCCCGCAGACGCTGATCCGCGCGGCTGAGATCGGATACCGCGAGGGCCTCCACTATGTGTATGCGGGGAACTTGCCGGGCATGGTCGGCCCTTTCGAGAACACATACTGCCCGCAGTGTCGCACGCTTCTCATCGAACGCTACGGATTCCGCGTTCTTCAGGTGAACCTGGAGGAGGGTGCGTGTCCGCGCTGCCACGCCCCGATCCCCGGTGTGTGGTCCCTCCCCGCAGCCACGACAGCCTCGTGATGCTCTGCTTCGGGACCTCGGGAGGGAACTCCCTCGAGCGTGAGCCCCGTGACGGGCCGCGCGCGTCGAAGCCTTGGGCGCGCGTCACCGAAACAACCGCTTCAAAGATTGCTTCAACACCCACTCGGTCGAGTGGTCACTCTCGCTCGCCAGGACGGCCGTCACCGTCCTCTCCGCCAGCGGTCGTGGATAACCGAGATGAACGAGCGCGGAGACGACATCGCGCTTGACAGCTTCATCGGCGACTTCCGCTTCCATCGCCGGATAGGCCGATTCTCCCTCCGGAACCGCGAGCGCAGCCAACTTGTCCCGCAACTCGACGATCAACCGCTCGGCCGTCTTTCGCCCCACCCCAGGGATCGCTGTCAAGCGCGCCAGATCATTCCGGCGAATAGCAGGGATGAGCTGATCCGCGCTCAATCCCGAGAGGATCGTAATCGCGAGCTTCGGTCCGACGCCCGCGACGGAGATCAGTCGCAAGAACAACTCCTTCTCCATCGGCGTGCGGAAGCCGTAGAGTTGAAGCGCGTCTTCGCGAACATAGGTGTAGATGAGAAGCGAGACCGTGGACCCGACGTCCCCCAGCTCGTAGTACGTGGAGAGGGGAATGGTCACCTCATATCCGACGCCCTGGACATCAATGACGACCGAAGTCGGTTGCTTCTGAACCAACGTACCTCGCAAATGCGCGATCATCGCCGTCCCGACTCCGCATCCTCGCTTTCGGTGGAGATTACTATACCGATGCGTTATCGAAGTCGTCAAACGGTGCGCGCTCTTCCCACTCTTCCGGCGCGCCGGAGCATCCCCCCTTGACGATCTGAACCAACTGGCCGTATTTTGCTCCTGTCATGGAAGAGCGAGACCTTCGCGAGGAGATCGTCGAGATCGGGCGCCGCCTCTACGAGCGTGGCTACATCGTCGCGAGCGATGGCAACATCAGCGCGCGCATGCCCGAGAGCGGTCGCATCGTGATGACCCCAACGGGTGTGTGCAAGGGATTTCTGACACCGGAGATGCTCGTCATCGTAGATGCGGAGGGTCGAAAGCTCGAAGGAACGCTCGCTCCATCCTCCGAACTGGCCATGCACCTGGAGATCTATCGGCAGCGTCCCGATGTCCATGCTGTCGTCCACGCGCATCCGCCGTGCGGGACCGGATTCGCCGCCGCGGGGCTGAGTTTGGATAAGCCGCTTGTCTCGGAAATCGTCCTCACGCTCGGATGCATCCCCTTGGCCGGATACGGAACGCCGTCTACCCAGGAGCTGGTAGCCGCCATCGCTCCCTACGTCCCGCACTATAACGCCCTTCTTCTGGCCAATCACGGTGCCCTCACCTACGGTCCCGATCTGGAGACAGCCTACTTCCGCATGGAGACGTTGGAACATTTCGCCCGCATTACGCTGGTCGCCAAGCTCTTGGGGCAGGAGCGGCCGCTTCCGGCTGAAGCCGTGCAAAAACTCTTTCACATCCGAGAACAGGCGGGCATGGGCACCCCCACAGCAGCTCCCTGCGGCACGTCGGGCCCGGCGCCTTCCCCGAACGAGGTGCTCACGCTCACGCGTCAGCAACTTGTCCAGCTCATCGCCGAAACGGTCGAAGCCGTCCTCCGCTTTCTGAAGCTCGCCCGATGAGGCCACGCCCCCTGCCCGCGCATCGCCGTGACTGGCCTTTGTTCAGGGGATCCCTGCTCGTCGCTCAGCGAACACGCACGGAGAAAGAGGATCCCATGCGGTCTTCTGCTCACTCAGAAAGGCGCTCACCAAGATGGTACCCGACAAGGAATCACGAGCGGAGAAATGACAAGGACCTCCACCCCGGTTGCGCACGATGGCGCACACCTGCTGGCCGCTCCTCGCTGCCTCACACGGCTCGCACAGTGTGCGCACGCTCACCGCACGCGCTCACTTGCGGCTGAAGCGCGCACCCAGGAACACACCGACAGCGAAGCCCGATCCCAATGCCAACCCCAGCACGCGGTACGGGTGCCGCCGAATGTAGAGCGCGGCCTCATCAGCCCAATCCTCGACCTTCCACATTCCCCGCTGCAGGCCTCGCTTGACCCACCGCATGTTCCCAGTCCAGAAGTCTTCAGCCACACCGGTGAGCGCTCCGAGACGCTTTCCCATAGCGGTCAGACGCCCGTGAGCATGCGGCGATGGTTCCACGACTTTCTCCGTCATAGCCACCCTCCCCGCTATGATCTCGCGCGGAAATAATTGTACCCGATCGCCCACGATTCGCTGAAGACGAACGAGCGCGGGCACCGTCCCCAGAGTCGCCAGCGGCTCACTCCATATGGCGCTCAGCCGGAACGAAAAACCGATACACCCCGTAGCCCAAGAGCGCGATGAGCCCCACGAAGATCGCGAGCTTCACCACACTGAGGATCACGCCAATCAAGGCGAAGAGAAACGCCACCACCTTCACGGCAAGCCAAAACGCAATGACAATCGCGAGGACGCCACCGATGAATCGAATCACGCTCATACCCTCCCTCTCTACCAGGACCTCATGTTCTCGGCTCCCTGGCCGGAGGCTTCGGTTCATCACCTGGTTTCGCCTCGACCAGAGATCCGGTCACGGGTTCCGTCTTCCAGAAAAGCGGCGGAGGTACACGATGCGAATCAAAGCGCTGCACCTCACGGAGTGGGGACCGCCCGCGACGATAAAGCAGATATACGCCCACAGCCACGAGCAGAAGAGGCCACAAGCGCCTCACCGCGAGGGAGACGCGCACCGTCTCCGCAAGGTTCGAGAGGAGAACGATCCCTCCGATGAAGATGAGCCCTGCAGCCACCCACCCCATGTGCTCGCGCACCATCTGCCGCACGCGCTCATCCTCCCGCACGGGATCCATGCCCTGGACGACTGCCTCCGCCGTGCGATACGCATCGAGGATCGAGAAGAAATAGAAGACGGCTCCTCCGACCCCGAAGATCATCAGATCGGTCAGCTCCGCCAACTCGAATAAGCCGATGATCAGGAGGAAGTGGAGGAGAGCCTTGACGTTCTGCCGGTTGTACACCGCGCCCAGCCCCGGCACGACAGCGCACAGCGCCGCCAGACGCGGCGAAGGGGGACGGCGCTCAGTTGCCGATGACGATCGGGGAGTCGAGCGCCGCAGAAGCTCAACGCCCTGCACAATGCAATCCTGGCAATAAGGGAACCCCTTAATGCGATGGTCGCATGCGGGACAGAGCGGCCGGTGACAAGACGAGCATCGAACCAACGCCCGATGAGTCGGATGATAGGCGCACACAATCAGCGGCGCTCTCATGATGTCCCTTCTCCTTCAAGAGCTCTCCTATGGCGCCGACTTCTTCGCCGGGGCGGGCGACGGCGGGGATTCCGGCTCCGACGCGTCTCCCGAACGCCCGCGACCCGATGTCGCCGATCGGCGCCCGGTGCGAAGGAGCTGCAGAATATCGCTCACCTGCGCCCGCCACTGCTCCAAGCGCTCGAGCACTCGCCCCCCTTCCGCCTGTACCCCCGCTGCGCGATCGGAGAGACGAGCGATCAGGGACCCCTTCCGATCCGCGGAGAGATTCAGGAGCGTGACTCCGAGCATCGCCAGGCACAGGATCGCCGCCATCGCCCACCGAGGGAGCAAAAGCGGTGGCCTCACGACGCTCCATCCCAAGCGCCATGCCCTCCACCGTCGGCGCCATCGCCATCCCCACGTCCGAGTGAGCTCCTCATGAGCTGAGCGCATCGCCTGCAAGAGGCGTTCGTTCATCCCTTCGGGAACAGCAACAGGTTCGATCCCTTCGAGAAGCCGCGTGACGGCGGCCACGTCCTCCACCATCTGATGACACGTGGAACAGACGCGAGCGTGCGCTTCGAAGAGGTGATATTCGGTGGCCGTGAGCACGCCATCGAAATAGTTCGAGATCAACTCACCGAAAGCCGCGCAGCTCATCGCCGCGCCTTGTAGGACGAGCTGAAGGCGCTCCGGGAGATCCGACGGGGGCTCGACCTCCCCGACACCGCGGCAGAGTTCGAGCGCTGCCCGCACGTCCTCCAGCAGACCCCCGCACCTCTCACACGAAGAGAGATGCGCCATGAAAGCGCTCGCCTGATCTCCAGGGAGCGTCCCCTCCAGATATTCGCTGATGAAGTGTTCAAACGTTCGGCATTCCATCGCTCATATGACCTTCATGCGCCGCAAGACGCGAGCCAGCTCCAGACGCCCGCGATTGATGCGCGACTTCACCGTCCCCTCCGGGATCTGCAGCGCTTCGGCGATCTCCTGATAGGAGAGCCCCTCCAGATCGCGCAGGATGACGCATGCGCGCAACTCGGGCGAGAGCTTCGCCAACGCCGCGTGGATCTGCTCGCTCAATTCTCTCCGTTCGACGAGCGCGTGCGGATCCTCGCGCTCATCAGCGCGCAGGTGATACTCATGCTCCGCCAGGTCCTCGCCGTTTTGCGCCGGCGTGCGCGCGCGCCGACGATAATCGTCAATGATCAGATTGCGCGCCACTCGCATGAGCCAGCTCGAGAGATCCCCCTCGCGCGGGTCGTACTGCTCGAGCGTACGGTACAGGCGGAGGAAGACCTCCTGCGTCAGATCCTCAGCCGCCGCGCGATTTCCCGTGAAGCGATACGCCAGGTTGTAAATGCGGCGGGAATACTGCCTCACCATCTCCTCCCACGCCGCTTCCTCTCCGGCCAGGCACCGACGAACCAGTTGCACATCGTGGTTCACCAAGGCCGCCTTCGCTCCCACGTCGCTCTCCCTCAATTATCTCTCCGTCAGCGCTCATCCGGCAAAACGAAAAGAGCGGGAGAGAAGTTCCGCTCGCGTTCCCCCCAAGATCCCACGGGATACCGAGCCCAACGTCAGCGCAGGGCCTGAACGATCGTCCGCAGGCTCAGCACGAGAACCAGGGCACCGACCAGCCCCATCACGACACGCGCCGGAAGCCGGCGACAGGCATAGGCGGCCAAAGGGGCCGCCAATACTCCTCCTCCGAGCAGCCCGAGTGCCACCGGCCACTGCACTTCTCCAAGCAGAGCCCAAAAGGTCGCTGCTTGCGCCACCGTGATGAAGAACTCGGTGAGATTGACCGAGCCGATTGCGGATCGCGGGGCTTGCCCCTGCACCAATAGCGTGGAGGTGACAATCGGCCCCCATCCGCCGCCCCCCACAGAATCCAGGAATCCCCCTACAAACCCGAGAGGCGCCAGTCGCACCAGCCTAAGCCTCGGTGCGCGCTGCGCGAGCGCCCGGCGGAGGATCACAGCCCCGATCACGAGCAGATACAGAGCCACGACCGGACGAATTCTCTCTCCCGGTATCTCGGTGAGGACATAAGCTCCCAAAACTCCCCCGATGACGCCAGGAACCACCAACCGCATCACGAGCCGGCGCTCGACATTCCCATTGCCGAGATGCGCAATCCCCGAGGCACCCGTGACGAAGACTTCAGCCGTATGCACACTGGCACTCGCCATGGCCGGGGGCACTCCGAAGCTCAGCAGGAAACTCGTGGAAATGACCCCATAGCCCATACCCAAGGCCCCATCCACCACCTGCGCGAGGAAACCCACGAGGACGAAAGTCAAAATACTCGATTCCACCGGCATATCATCATCTCCACGCCCCTGCGCGCGCCCACGATGAAGCTCCCTCTTTCGACGTCGCGACGTTCGATCGCGCCCCGGATCCCCACTCACTCCCCCACAATGACGAGAGCCCGCAGCCCTTCGCAGGGCTGCGGGCTCCTCCCTTTCCACCTCGTCCTCTCGACGACTCCTAACGAGTCCCCATCCTCCTTGCGCGCTCACGCGGATCGAGGTGCGCACCGATCGTTCGGCTCCTCGATCTCTTGAGCGGCTCCTGCATCTCAAGCGCTGAGAGTATCTCAAGAATGGCCGATTTTGTCAAGAGAAATCTCACTGAGCGTGCGCGGAGCACTCCGAGAGGGAATCTTCACCGCGGCTACCATGCGAGAACGGGTGTGTCCCAAATTTGTCGGGTGGGGTAAGATAGGGGTGGGGGATAACCTATGGGGGAGGCAGAGGAAGAGACACTCGGGGCCGAGAGGGGACGTGTGGAGGCCCGCCACAGTGGGTATTGGGCGGACTCTGGGGATGTGGAGATGTTTCGGCGGACGATGTGGGGGTATGCCTCTCATCGGGGACGGGGCAACCTGGAGTGAGGGGTTTGCCCAGATGTAGTGTCCGGAGCGGGTGCGGGTGGTGGACGGGTATCCTGCGGTGGAGCATCTGTGGGCCTTGGGGAGGGAGGCGTTCGGGGAAGAGGCGGACTGCTGGGTTGAGGACGTGAAACAGAAGTTGTGGGAGGGAAGAAGAGAGCAGGTCATCCGGGATTGCGAAGAGGTTCTGGGGAGGAATCGAGGTGGAGTGGGGAGGTGGCCCAAACGGCCGAATATTTTCGGGAGAGGCGAGATGGAGTCTCCGGCCTTTCGGAAGGCGGGGTATCCCGTCGGATTAAATCCTCCGACGATTTTGGGACACACCCACAAGAGGGGCTTGACAGACAGACAGTATAATCTCGGGCCATCAGGAGAGATTTTGATAGGGGAGGAGATAAATGGCCAAGGTGAAAGTGATCATGTTCCTGAGCGCTTTCCTGATGGTCTTATGGCCGGGGTCGTTGCCTCAGAGTGTCCCCCGCTCTGCTCCCGTGCACGTGTGTGGGATACTGTTACTGTTGCGTCCAGGCTTATGATCAGTTTGGAAACTGTATGGACTTCAGTTTCCATGCAATTTGCGGTCCCTTTTTCGCGTGCCATCAAGAATATGGATGTGGGGGAACAGTATGTTTTTGGCCCATGGGCATCTCTCTGGAGATGATCTGTGCCGTGGCGTTCATTGGGTGTTAGATCTTTGGGCGAACGGTAATGTGCCAAGGAGGGAGCCGATGAAGGGACGATCTTTTTTTGTGGTCGTGCTTTTGTGGGGATGGATTGGCGTCCTTTCCGTGTGGGCTTCGCAAGAGGGGCGAGAAGAGATCCTTCGCTTCTCGGGGTTCTATCCCCTGCTGAATAAGCGCGTGGCGTTCGATGCACGAACGCGTCCAAGCGAGATCATCGTGCGCGTCGAGGGGCTCAGGCCCCGTGATCTGTTCATCGTGCGGAGCCAGGGGGAGGAACTGAGCATCGTCGCGGGATATTCATCAGGGCGTTTGGGGGATCTGTTCCGCCGCGGGTTCGACGTCCATCCTGTGCCGGAATCATGCGTGCGCGTTGAGGGGACGACAGTGAGCGTGCGGCGTCCTCAGGGGATCGAAGGGATTGTCTTCTTCGACGTTCACGTTCCGAAGGAGGTGCGTGTGCATCTCATTCAGGACGGGTACGTTCGGCTTCGAGCGCGATTGCGCGAGCCCCTCGCCCTCCGCGAAGGCGCCGTGGAGTTGGGTACCCGGAATCGCGCCGAGACACTGCTGCGGGCCGTCTTCGGGGGGCATTTGTCCGACGTGCTTCGACCGACCTCTCCTGATCAGCCATATATCGTGTCCTTTCAGCGGCTGACGATCCGCAAGCGCGTGCCGGTGAACATCTCATGGGGGGAGAAGCTCTACGTGCTCCTGATCATTGAGGCCGATGGGAGGGTCTCGCATATTGTCCCTCTGGAGCCGGAAGCGATTCCATTGGAAGTCGAGCATGCTCTGCGACAGTGGGAGTTCGAACCGTTCCTCTTCGATGGACAGGCCGTCCGGGTGAAGACGCTCGCCCGAATTCGATGAGAGGGGGATGGGCTGCTCCGGAGCATTTTTTCGCACCGGTTCGTCAAGCGAAGCCTCGGCACTGTGGCGCACGTTTCGGGGGGGGCAGAGAGCAGCACAAGTTAGGAGATCGCGAGGACGCTTCCCAGTGTTGCGTATCATATGATCGGTCTCGCTCGAAGCGACGTGTTACGACTTCAGGATCGGTCTCCAGCTCTTCGGTCGGAGAAGCGCTCATGGTGTGAGGAAGTTACTTCCGGAGCGAGGGCGGCCCGATGTGAATGTGCGCGCCGGTGGCAGAGTAAGGGATCTCCTCGCGGAAGGCGATGTAGGGGAGGCCATGCCGTGTGAGATATTCGATCACCCAGCGTCCCTGTTCGCTCTCCGGATGCAGGGCGACGTCCACGCGTCCTCGGTGGTCCAGACCCAAGCGATCATGGGTGGGGGTTTGTCCGAAGGCGCTGATCGGAAGCGGGGTTCCAAAGCGCCTCTGATAGGCGCGCATGAGGGCAGCGAGATCGCCGAAAGCGAAACGACCTGATCCGGAGAAGCGGGCGATGCGCACGACCGTTTGCGAGAATCGTCGCGACAAGCGTTCCCTGTGAGCCGCTCGTTCCGCGTATTCCCGAGCGCGCGCGAGCGCCTGTTCTGCCCAGTGTTCGACTTCCTGTTGGGCGGCCAACCGAGCCTGTGCTGTTTGAGCTTCCAGCTCGGCCCATTCGACCTCGCGGCGGGCGACGAGTCCTCGGGCGTAGAGCGCACGGAGACGCTCCACTCTCTCCTGAGCCCGCCGTGCGTCTTCCTCAGCCGCGCGACGGGCAGCGCGCGCGTTCTCCAGGTTTGCTTCGGCGCGACGCAGCTCTGGCACAGAGGGCATCGGTTCTTCGGCGGTGTGCGCTCGGGCAGATCCCCAGGGAAGGAGCAGGAGGAGTCCGAGAAACGCGCATCGGCCTTTGGGCATTCGGCGGTGTGACGTCGTTCGCCTCATCCTCGTGTGCTGTCATAGTATCTTAACGCCGCGCTCCAACGCGGGGCAACCCGATTATGCTATCGCCCGATCGGGTCGCACGGTGTTTTTCAACCGGCTCCAGAAGCTCAAGCGGTATTGCAGCAGGACCTTGTGCACCTGACGTGGCGTAATGCCGCCGACCGTTTCACTGATCAGATAGTGCAAGCCCTTGTCGGGAGGCTCTTCGCGGTTCAGGTACTCTTGATACAGGGCGAGGATCGCTGCGCGTTGGGCCTCGCCCACATCCGGTTCGGCGTCCAGCGCCTTGCGCCACTCGTGCAGTTTCTCCAGCCACCACCAGACGCGCCCCGGCTCGAGATGCAGCTCGGCGGCCGCGCGCTCGGCGATCACTTGGGCATCATCTTCTCCGGCGCGGATCTCGCGCCAGTAGATCTTCTCGATCTCGAAATTGGTGCGCCGCAGGCGTTCGCGGTGGAGGTAGTTCTTCACGACCTCGGAGACGAGCGCATAAGGCACCCCCATCTCTCGCGCGATCGTCTTGCGCCGTCCTTCAGGTGGCCGCTCTCCGGACGCGACCATCCTGCGGTAGCGTTCTTCGATGCATCGGCGCTCTTCAAGAGTGAGCTTTCGCGGAGTCGGTGGAGCAGCTCTGGGACGAGGGCGTTTTCGCGTCGCCGCGCGCCGTGGGATTTTTTGCTCGCTCCTCCGAAACAGTGGACGCGCCGTCGTCTGACCGCCCGAGGGGAAGAGGGGGCGATCCGGCAGCACTCCCCACTGATCAGCTCCTGAGACCGGCGAGCGTCGGAGCGGGCGCTCCGTCCCTTGCGGTGAGCGCGGGGTGCGAGGCTCAGCCGGTGTCTTTTTCTGCTCACGCGGAAGTCGTTCCGGCGAGGAGGCTCTCTCAGCGGGGGACCGAGCGCGGTCTTCAGGGCGTCTATCGGAGGCGCTCTTTTTGATCAATCGGGCGCGGGACGGTCGCTCCGGCGGCTTGCTCATTTTTATGCCTCCACACACTTCCTCGCTTGTGATGACCAGGCCTATGATACCACCCCGGGTGGAGGGAGACAAAGTCAGCAGCACGGATTGAGCGCGCGGAGGTGTTCGTCTGTCTTCTCCCTTGCCAGGGGTTCCGAAGATCGGGCACAATGTACGATTGATCATCGAGGACATCATCATGCGGGTTCGGGACGATCACGACGTGATTCTCGAGACGCAGCCGGTGGGTCCGTTTTGGATGAACACCTATGTCGTCGGATGTCCCCGGACGCGCGAGGCGATCATCATTGATCCGGGGGCGGAGCCCGAGGTCATCCTGGAGCTTCTCGCCCGGCATCAGCTCGTGCCGAAGTACATCCTCTGTACGCACGGGCACGTGGATCATGTCGGCGCCGTCGCGGAGGTGAAGGCCGCGACGGGAGCGCCCGTGTGCCTGCATCCGAATGATCTCTTCCTGTACGAACGCATGGTCGAGTGGGGGGCGCTGTTCGGCATGCGCGTGACGCCGGGCCCTCTTCCGGATCATTGGCTCTCGGATGGGGAGGAATTGCATATCGGCGAATATCGCCTCGTGGCCCTGCACACGCCCGGGCATACGCCCGGGGGGATGTCCTTTCTCCTTGGCGATCTCCTTTTTGTCGGGGACACGCTTTTTGCGGGATCGGTCGGGCGGACTGATCTGCCCGGAGGATCCTGGTCCGAACTCATGCGCTCCATCACGGAGAAACTCTTGCCCCTTGGCGATCATCTTCGCGTTTACGCCGGGCATGGTCCGGCGACGACCTTGGGGAAGGAGCGTCGCACGAATCCTTTCTTGCAGGGAGGGCGACCATGATTGATTTTCGGTTGACGGAGGAGCATCTGGCGGTCGAGAAGATGGTGCGCGAATTCGCCGCCCGCGAGATCGCGCCGCGCATCAGGGAGTTGGATGAGAAAGGGGAGACTGATCCGGGCATCTTGAGGAAGATGGGCGAATTGGGCATCTTGGGCATCTGCATTCCTGAGGCGTATGGTGGAGCGGGATTCGACTATATCGCCCTTGGTCTCGCTTGCGAGGAGTTGGAATATGTGGATACGGCCTTTCGTGTCCCGATGTCCGTGCATGTCGCGCTGAATTCGCTGACGCTGCTCACGTGGGGGACTGAGGAGCAGAAGCGGCGGTATCTCGTCCCGCAGGCGAAGGGGGAGAAGTTGGCGACCTATGCGCTCACCGAACCCAATGCCGGCTCCGATGTCGTCGGGATGCAGGCGACGGCCATCCGAGATGGGGATGCGTACATCCTCAATGGGGAGAAGGTGTGGATCAGTCTGGCCGATATCGCCGATCATTTTCTCGTCTTTGCGTGGACCGACCTGGAGAAGAAGAAGGCTCGCGATCACTCGGGAATCTCGGCCTTCATCCTGGAGCGCGGGATGCCCGGGCTGACGACGGGGACGATTCATGGCAAGCTCGGGATTCGCGCGGGCAACACCGGATGGATCTCCATGCAAGACGTGCGCGTGCCGAAGGAGAATCTCCTGGGAGAAGAGGGGGAGGGCTTCAAGATCGCGATGTTCGCCTTGGATCAGGGGCGGTATACGGTCGCGGCGGGAGCGACCGGGCTCATTCGCGCGTGTCGGGATGCCTCGGTGCGCTATGCCCTGGAGCGACGCACGTTCGGCAAGCTCATTGCCGAGCACCAACTGGTCAAGGAGATGCTCGCCGAGATGGAGGCCGATTACCAGATTTGTCGGTTGCTCTGGTTGCGCGCCGGATGGATGAAGAATGTGGGGTTACGCAACACCCGCGAGACGTCGCTCGCCAAGTGGATTGCGACCGTCGCCAGCGAGCGCGCGGCTTCTCATGCTGTGCAGATCTACGGGGCCTACGGGTACTCGAACGATTATCCTGTCGAGCGGTTTTATCGCAACTGCAAGGGAGCTGTCATTTACGAAGGGACGCGCGAGATCCACAAGCTCATTCAGGCTGATTATCTCCTGGGATTTCGCACCGATAAGCCCTTGCGGTGCACGCTCCCGCCGTGGGAGCCTCACCGAGAGAGCGTCGGGTGATCGCGCTCGTCGAAGCGGTGAGGGGAGGGGATGACGTTCGATTGCGCAGCGCTTCGGGAGAAAGTTCGGACGACGATCGCGCGGTACCGCATGCTGGAGGATGGGGATCGGGTCGTCGTCGCCGTCTCCGGAGGAGCGGATTCGGTCGCGCTGCTCTATCTTTTGGACGAACTTCGGGCGGCGGTCTATCCCCATCTGCAGCTCCATGTTGCGCATTTCAACCATCAACTGCGAGGCGAGGAAGCGGATGCGGATGAGGAGTTCGTGCGAGAGCTCGCCGAGCGTCTGCGGCTGCCGTTCACAAGCGAGCGACAGGATGTGCGCGCTCTCGCTCGCCACGAGAAGCGGAATCTGGAGGAGGTCGCGCGCGAGGTGCGGTATCAGTTCCTGCGTCGCGTCGCGGCGGAGGTGGGGGCGCGTCGGATCGCGACCGGTCATACGCTCACGGATCAGGCCGAGACGTTCCTCATGCGATTGCTGCGCGGCGCTGGGGGAGAAGGGTTGAGCGGCATTCATCCTGTCGTGGACGATCTCATCATTCGTCCGCTTCTGAGCGTGCGGCGCGAGGAGACGCATGCCTATTGCCACGCGCGGGGGATTGCCTATCGCGTGGACCGCTCGAATCTGGAACCGGGGCTGTGGCGCACCCGCGTGCGGCTGGAGATCCTGCCGCGACTCTCCGCGTTGAATCCGCGAGCGCTGGAGGCCATTGGGCGCGCCGCTGAGCGATTGCGCGTGGATGAGGCGTACTTTGATGAGGTCATCGGCAACCTGTGGCCGGAACTCATCATCTCACGCCATGACGAGGCAATGCGACTCTCGGTGGAGAAATTGCGCGCGTGCCATCCGGCGCTGCGGTCGCGAGCATTGCGCGAAGCCATTCGGCAGATGTGCGGCCACACGCGGCGCGTGACGAGTCAGCATGTCGAAGCGCTCGAGCGCTTGCTCGAGCCGGGCAAGAGCGGACGGCGTCTGCGACTGCCCGTCCCCGTGGTGGCGTGGCGGGAGTTTGAGACGCTCACACTGGCGCGCCCTCGCGGCGCGCGGGAGTCGTACTGGGTGGAGCTTCGCCCCGGAGATCCGGTGAGTGTCGGGGGATTCACGCTCTGGCTCCGGCGAGGCGTGGAGCAGATGCCGATGGACACCCCCCGCGATCTGAGGATCGCGGGGGAATCCCCGACGTCCGCGGAGCTCGTGCTCTTGGATGACGGCTGCTTGCCCGAACGCTTGGCCGTACGCTCGCGCCGACCCGGTGACCGATATACCCCGGTGGGACGGCGGCGGCCGCTCAAACTTAAGACGCTCATGTGGGCCCATCGTATCCCCGTTTCAGAGCGCGACTACTGGCCGCTTGTGGTCACCGCCGATGAAGATCGCATCGTGTGTGCGCCAGGACTCCCCGTGGCAGCGGATTTCGCTGTTCGTGCGGAGACGCGCCGCGTGGCGATGATTCGTTTCGAGCGTGGCCGGGGATGAGGGCCTTGTGATAAACTTACACGGGAGCTCGAACGGCCCCGATGTCGTGACGCGGGCGGTCGAGAAGGGAGGAACGGACGTTGGACTCGAGAGCGCGACAGTTGGTCTTTTGGATCATGATGGTGGGCGGCGCCCTGCTGCTCTATAACTTCTTCCAGACGTCTGCCACTCGGGCGGTGACCGACTTACCGTTTTCGGAGCTCGTCCTCGCGATTCGGCAGCATCAGGTCGTCGAAGCCGTCATCGAGGATGACCGCGTGACGGGGACGCTGCGCAATGGTCAGCGATTTCGGACGGACTTGGCGAATCAAGAGGTCGCCGCGCGGGTGGCCGAGATGCTCACCGACGTGGGACCGGAGGCGGAGGTTCGTCCCCGCGTCCTCTTCCGCGGGGGCAGCAATGCCTATTGGATGATGTTCCTCACTTGGGTTCTCCCCGTCTTGCTCATTGGTGCCTTCTGGGTTTTCATGCTCCGACAGATGCAGGCCAGCGGCAATAAGGCCCTCAGCTTCGGCAAAAGCCGCGCGCGCTTGTTCTCGGGTCAGCAGAAGCGCGTGACCTTCAAGGACGTGGCGGGTGTGGATGAGGCGAAGGAGGAGTTGAGGGAGATCATTGATTTCCTCAAGGATCCGCAGAAGTTTCAGAAGCTCGGGGGGCGCATTCCGAAAGGGGTTCTTCTGATGGGGCCACCGGGAACGGGCAAGACGCTTCTGGCGCGCGCTGTGGCGGGCGAGGCGGGTGTACCTTTCTTCTCCATCTCGGGGTCGGAGTTTGTCGAGATGTTCGTCGGCGTGGGCGCCAGCCGCGTGCGCGATCTCTTCGAGCAGGCGAAGAAGCATGCGCCGTGCGTCGTCTTCATTGACGAAATTGACGCCGTCGGGCGGCATCGTGGGGCGGGGCTTGGAGGCGGACACGATGAGCGGGAGCAGACGCTCAATCAACTGTTGGTGGAGATGGATGGCTTCGAGTCGAATGAAGGGATCATCCTCATGGCGGCGACGAATCGTCCCGATGTGCTCGATCCGGCGCTGCTGCGGCCCGGGCGCTTCGATCGGCGCATTGTGGTGAATCGTCCCGATGTGCGCGGGCGCGAGGAGATCCTGCGCGTACATACGCGAAAGGTGCAGCTTGGTGAGGACGTGGATCTCTCGGTGATCGCGCGGGGTACGCCCGGCTTCACCGGAGCCGACCTGGCGAATCTCGTCAACGAGGCGGCCCTGATCGCCGCGCGGAATAATCGCAAGGCCGTCACTATGCAGGACTTCGAAGCGGCGAAGGATAAGGTCCTCATGGGCTCCGAACGCCGCTCGATTGTCATCAGTGAGGAGGAGAAACGCAACACGGCGTACCATGAGGCCGGACACACGATCGTCGCGCTGAAAGTCCCGCATGCGGATCCGATTCACAAGGTGACGATCATCCCGCGCGGGATGGCGCTCGGCGTGACCCAACAGTTGCCGGAATCGGATCGGTACATGCACACGCGCGAATATTTGGAGAGCCAGATCGCCATCATGATGGGCGGGCGCGTCGCCGAGGAGATCTTCCTGGGAAGCATGACGACGGGCGCCAGTAACGACCTGGAGCGGGCGACCGAGATCGCGCGCAAGATGGTGTGCGAGTTTGGCATGTCCCGCTTGGGACCACTCACCTTCGGGCGGAGCGACGAGGCGATCTTCCTGGGGAAGGAGTTGGTGCGCCACCAGAACTACAGCGAGGACACGGCCATCAAGATCGATCAGGAGGTCAACCGCATCGTCCTGGAGCAATACGAACGCGCCCGGCAGATCATCCTGGAGCATCGTGAGGCCGTCGAGCGTCTCGTGCAGGCCCTCTTGGAGAAGGAGACGCTCGAAGCGCAGGAGATCCGGCGGATTGTCGAAGGACAGGCCGAGACGGCGGCGGAGTCTCCTTCTTCGCCTTCACCCGAGCCGGAGCGGGGGAAAGAACCGCGCGTTTTGAAGCCCCTGCTCGACACCCCGGCTACGGCATGATCCTCAGGCGAGCGGGGAAACGCTCGGAGCGGCTCATTCACCCGCGGAAGCGAACCGGTTGAGCAGCAGCGCTTCGATCTGCGCCGCCCATTCTTCAGCATCCTCCAGGAGCGTGAGCACGCGGTTGTGGTATTCGTTATTGAAGGCCTGGTCGGTGATGGCGTTGAGATTGGTCAGGACGTTGTAATACGCGCCTTTGATCGCCGCCAGTGCGAGCTGCGCGCCAACGGCGACATCCGAGAGAGCATTGGGATGTCCGATCTCCGCGAGTTCCACAAGCGCGCGCAATACGGCGTGAGCGGCCTCGGCCGTGCGCGTTGGGACGATCACGGCGTCTTTGAGCGCTTCCTGAATCTCCCGCTCACGCTGGCGTCGTTGTTCCTCCGTCTCCTTGGGGAGCCGATAGGCCGCGAGGACCCGGCGGAAGCTCTCGGCATCGGCTTCGATCGCTGCGGAGAGTGCGCGGCGTCGCTCCTCCAGATGCGCGAGCGTCGCATGGAGGCGCTCCTGAACGTCAGCCGGCGGCTTCCGTCCCAAGGTCACACGGCTCATCATCTCTCCCAAAGCAGCGGCGAGCGCACCGGAGAGGGCGGCGACGCTTCCTCCGCCGGGCGCGGGCGTGGCTGCGGCGACGGCCTCCAGGAAAACGCGCACACCGGATTCGGGAGCGGAAGGCCTGTCCTGTCGGGCCAGCGCGGCGGCGAGGCGATTCTCCAGGATCTGATCCCGACTGAAGTTCTCCAGTTGCAGATACCATTCCGCACACGCATCGAGAGCGGCCTGCGGGACCAGCCCCACGATCTCGCTGCCCCGCACGCTGACGCCATAGCGTTCGGCTTCCCGCTTCACCATCTCAAAGGCACGAAAGATCGGCGTCTGCTCATAGTCCACGAGATTCATCGAGACCTGAACGATCCCACGCTCCTTCAGCTCGAACCCCAGAGCCTTCACATAGCGCAACCCGCCATCGCGTCCGCGAACAGCGCGCGCGATCCTGCGAGCGATCTCCAGGTCGTTCGTGTTGAGATTCACGTTGTACGCGATGAGAGGCGGACGCGCTCCGACGGCTGTGGCTCCGGCCGTCGGATGGAGGCGGGGTTCGCCGAAATCCGGAGCGCGATCGGGATCGCGGGTGATCGCCTCGCGCAAACCTTCGAATTCCCCCTTGCGAATATTCGCCAGATCCACGCGATCCGGACGCGTGGCCGCGCGCTCGTAGAGATAGACGGGAATCTTCAGCTCCTCAGCGATTCGACGTCCTGCCTCTCGCGCCAGGGCGACGCATTCCTCCATGGTGACGTTCCGAATGGGAACGAAGGGGATGACGTCGGTTGCCCCGATGCGCGGATGTTCTCCCCTGTGCTCATTGAGATCAATGAGTTCGGCCGCACGGCGCGTGGCGCGCACGGCCGCTTCGACAGCCGCTTCCGGCTCCGCGACGAAGGTGATCACCGAGCGGTTATGATCCCGGTCCATCTCGCGATCCAGGACGAGGACGCCGGGAACGGATTCGATGGCCTTCACGATCTCTTCCACGACGTCAGGACGCCGCCCCTCGCTGAAATTCGGTACGCATTCGACGATCTTCTTCATCGGTCACGGTCTCTCTGACGTGGAATCCCACGGGCCTTCGCTCTTATAGCACATTCTCGGGGAGGGGGACAAGCGCGAGGTGCTCGCCGGGTGTGTCCCAAAATCGTCGGGGGATTTAAGCGGCCTGGTCCATCTGCTTCCAGGCCTGGTTCCATTCTCTTTGCCCCCCCTTCCGGCACGCCGCAGGGCGAAGATGGCCCCCCATCCTTTGGCTTTGCAGCGCTGTCCTCGCCCCTTACAGCGCCACCCGATCCCCGTACAGGCGCTCTCCACCGTCCCACTTCCGATCGGCCCCAAGTGTCTCTTCCTCTGCCTCCCCCAGAGGTCACCCCTCACCCCTATCTTACCCCCCCCGACAAATTTGGGACACACCCCTTCCGCCGATCGAGGTCGAACGGTTTCTATTGCCTTTGCCCCTCCACGGGAATATAATCACGCCAAACGTGAGAATCGGAGGGAGCACATCGGCGCTATGGCGAAGATCAGAGTTCTCTTGGCGGATGATCATACGATCCTGCGACAGGGGTTGCGGAAGATTCTGGAGGCCGATCCTTCCTTTGAGGTCGTCGGGGAGGCGGGCGATGGCCGCGAAGCCGTCAAGAAGGCTGAGGCGTTGAAGCCGGACGTCGTCGTCATGGATATCTCCATGCCCATCATGAATGGGATCGAGGCGACGCGCCAGATCGCCAAGTCCCTTCCGAAGACGAAGATCCTCGTCCTGACGGTTCACGAGAACGACCAACTGGCGATGGAGATCTTGAACGCCGGGGCCACCGGCTACCTCCTCAAGGATGCCGCGGGCGAGGAGCTGATCGCGGCCATTCGAGCCGTCCATCGAGGGGATTCGTATTTGAGTCCTTCGATCGCCAAGCGGGTGATCGCTCAGTATCTCGATTTCGCGCGGGGGAAGGCCTCACCTGAAGAGAAGTTCTCCGATCTGACGGCGCGCGAGCGAGAGATCCTTCAGCTCATCGCTGAGGGCTACTCCAACAAAGAGATCGCCCAGATGCTCTATATCAGCGAGAAGACGGTGAAGACGCATCGGGAGAACATCATGCGGAAGCTCGATCTGCATAGCGTGGCCGAGCTGGTGCGTTACGCGATCCGTCGGGGGATCATTCAAGGGTAAGGTCTCCGCGTCTTCCTCGACCTCCTTCTTCGGAATACTCCCCTTGGGGGGCGAAAAATCCGTTCGGCGCCGAATTGCCGAAGGCCCTCCCGTCTCGGATCATCAGTGCGTGGGCGTGCTCTCTGACGTCAGGGGCACATGCGGATGTCGGGGGATCACTGTGTGGGCCGGGATCGCGGTCACCACAGGGGGAGGAGAACGTGGGCACGAGGAGGCGGACGGTTATTGCCGATGCGCATCAGCTCTGGCGACACGTGTTGAGGCGGCTCATCGAGGGATTCGGTTCCTATCGCGTTGTGGGCGAGGCTCCGGATGGACGAACGCTGCTCGAGCATATTGAGACGATGAAGCCTGAGATCCTCGTCACGGAGGTCGCCTTGCCGGTGCTTGATGGAATTCGTGCCCTCCGCCGCTTGGCGAGCACAAGCGGAGAACTGCGCGTGCTCGTTCTCTCGGAGGTTGAAGAGCCGGAGGTCGTGTGCGAAGCATTCGCGGCCGGCGCCATGGGGTATGTGTCCAAGGGCGAGAGCATCGTCGTCTTGCGACGAGGGCTCAGGGCGATCTCGCGGGGATTCTCCTTTCTCAGCCCGCGGATCGCGCGCATGATCCTGAGGCAGACGGGCCAAGGGGGTAAGCCCGTGCCACTGATCGAGCTGGAACTTCTGCGGCTCTTGGCGAAGGGGTGTTCGGACCGGACGATCGCTTCGGCGCTTGGAGTGGGGCGTGAGGCCGTCAACTACTACCGCCTCGATCTGCTGCGATATCTTCCTCGGGCGCCGCGTGCCTCAGATCCCTTCGCGTGAGCTTGTGGCGCGGAGAGACGTTGGGCGGGAGGAATCCCGTTGCCGACGCCGAGAGGAGTCGGGTATGATCTCCGCGATTTGTGAGAGCGATCGAGGGGGGCAGGCCAATGAGGCGAAGGTTATGGGGGATCATGGTCATCCTCGGCGTGGGCGCACTCGTTCTGATGGTGATCCGCTTATGGGGCGTACCGTCGGCTCCCACCGTGGGGGAGACGACGCCCACTGTTGCGTCCCAGCAGCCGAGGGATATTTTCGAGCTCGAGCGGGAGCGAGCCCGTAAGACGAACCTCGCCGAACGATTCGGGGAGGATGATGGATTTGTCGCAGCTATCTTCTTCGGTGGCGACATCATGGGGAACCTGGAGGTCTGCGGGTGCCCGAAGAACCCCTTGGGCGGCGTAGCGCGCCGCCAAGGGTACGTCCGATTATTCGCCGAGCGGTATCCCGATGTGCCCATTCTGCAAGTGGACACGGGTTTCTTCTTCAGCGATCGCACCCATCCGAGGACGGGAGATCTGACCGAAGATGCCGTCGTGGGAAACGAGTGGGTGATCCGCGCCTACGAGCACATGGCGTTCGATGCGGTGAATATCTCTCATCGCGATCTTCGGCAATTGGCGCGGTGTTTCCGGCCTGAGGACTTTCGCCGCCACGTGCGGGAGACGCCGGTCGTCACGCGATTTCTCTCGGCGAATGTCCGCGGTCGGGCGGGGCAGGTCGTGGATCCGCCGCCGTATGTGATTCGCGAGGTGAGGGGGGGACGACTCCGAGGGCGAGCGCTGCGCATCGGATTCATCGGGGTGACAGCGGTGGGAGATGCGCGCGAGAGCGCGTTCGTCGTGCGAGACCCGCTGACGGTTGTGCCGCGTCTTCTCCCGCGCGTGCGGGCGCGTGCGGACGTGATCGTGGTGCTCGCCTATCTCCCGCGGGAGATGGTCGAACGGCTCGCCCGCGAAAATCCCGATGTGGATGTGATTCTGGCCAGCGTGGGAGAGCCGCTGTGGCTTTCTCCGACGACCATCGGTCGAACGTACATCGCCTACAGCGCCTATCAGACGAAGCTTCTCGGCGAGTTGCGCCTCTATTGGGACGAGCGCGGCGCAGGCGTGCGCGTGCGCGCGCGATATGTGGAGTTGGACGGCCTCGTCCCGGATGACCCCTCGACGGAGGCGCTCCGTGCGGAGGCGCGACGCGAGCTGGCCGCCGTGCAGCGACGGTTGGCTGAGCGTGCCACAGCGGAGACGATACGGAGCAGGCCCGTCGGCGATGGAGCGCTGTTTGTCGGATCCGGAGCGTGTCAGTCCTGTCACGCTGCGGCCTACGCTGTGTGGATGGGATCCGGGCATGCCCATGCCTTCGCGACGCTTCAAAAAGTGAAGCGGGAGAATGATCCTCAGTGTCTCGGCTGTCACGTGACGGGATACGGCAAGCCCGGCGGATTTCTCACCATCTTCTCCACGCCTCGCTTGAAGGACGTCCAGTGCGAGGCGTGTCACGGACCGGCCTCCCGACACCTCGACGATCCCACGCGCCCGTATGGCGCGGTCGGAGTGCCCGGAGGATGCCTGCCGTGTCATACCCGAGAGAACAGCCCGGACTTCGAGCCTTTGAGCTATTGGGCGAAGGTCAAACATTAAGGGGATCGCGAGCGCGGCGTTCGCGCGCTTCGAGGGGGGGACGATATGGAGGAGGTGATTCGCATCCTTCCGCGTCTGCTCCGCGCTGTGGGGTATGAGGAGAGCATATGCGAGCGCGTGCTTCACGCCGTATGGGCGCGCATTGTGGGAGACGCCGTCGCCGCGCACGCTCGTCCCGTTCGCTTGCGCGAGAAGCACTTGCTCATCTTGGCGAGCGACCGGACGTGGAAGGCGCAGCTGGAGCGGCTCTCGCCGGATATCCGCGCCCGGATCAATCGCGTGTTCGGTGAAGAGCTCGTCCACGCCATCGAATATCGCGTGGAGCGCAGAAGAGGCACTGCCGACGCGTCGCCTTCAGGCGAGGGCGCGCCCTCCCCGGAGGTCCGGACTCCTCACCGCGAACGCCTTCTTCGCGAGCTGGCCCCGTGGGCGGAAAAGATCGCCGATCCCGATCTGCGCGACGCCTTTCTCCGAGCGGCGAGCCGATGCCTGGAGCGAAGAGAGAGCGCCTGAAGCGGGCATCGCGTTCTCGCTCCCAGAGTGAGCGCGACGCTCCTTCGCCCGGAGACGTGCTCACATTTCGACGTCGATGCCGACATGGCGCAGCGCCGTGCAGAGATCGCGCGCTGCGTCCTCCAATCGAGCGTTCACGATCGCCGGATCCCGGCCCGAGAGCGAAAGGGTGATGCGGAAGCGGAGATCAGCGCCAAACTCTCGCGCTCGGGACTTGATGTAGACGTCGGGATGGCGGTGCGAGACATCGCGGAGAATGGGAGCGAGCACGGTCTCGTCTCGGCAGAGGGCGATGACCTCGCGCTCACTGAAAACGCCAGCACCGAAGATCTCCTGAAGGACGGGTTGGAGCGGACCGGTGACGATGGCCTTCAATTCCGCGGGGACGCCCGGCAAGCTGACCAGCGTCGTCCGATCCACGCGGAGGAGAACGCCCGGTGCGGCTCCGACCGGATTCTCCAAGGGTTCCGCTCCCTCAGGGAGCCGTGCCATTTTCACGCGGCTTTCGGTGAGGCGCGCATCGGCGACGTAACCGGCGGCCGCCAATCGCTCATATGTCTGCTGCACGAGCGCAAGCGCCCGCGCGTTCACGAGGAGCGGACGTCCCAGTGCTTCCGCGATAGCTTCCAGTGTCAGGTCATCCTCGGTCGGTCCGAGCCCGCCGGAGGTGATCAAGAGCGACACGTGCCGCTCCAGTGCTCCGCGAACCTCTCGAACGATCGCCGGACGCTCATCGCGCACGAGCACAGCGCGCTCGACTCGGCCACCTAAGCCAGTGATTGTGCGGCACAGCCACGACGTGTTCGTATCGAGGGTGTCTCCTAAGAGCAATTCATTGCCGATAGCAATGATCTCAACCGTGCCCATAGGCGCTCATCGAGTGAGAGGTCTCGAATCCGGCGGCGGACATCCTCCGGTGAGAGAAGACCGCTCTCGGAGCAGATGCCCGCGAAGGCCTCAAGGGGCGTCGTCTCGAAGTATTCGTTCCAGATCGTGAGTCCGGCCGGAGGCATCTCCCATACCTCGGTGGGAGAGTGCGCCCGCGCAGTCCTCAAGGGAACGGGGAAGAATTTGCTGCTCTCGGCCAGCGCGTACACAGGGATGCCGTGCTCGCGGGCGGCGAGCGCGAGCAGCCGCGTGCCGATCTTATTGGTCACGCCTTCGGGAGAGACGCAATCGGCGCCCACGAGCGCGAGCGTGCATCGGCCCGCCCATTCCCCGATCGCGGCATCGACAATGAGCGTCACCGGGAGGCCGAGCGCCAGTGCATGTTCGGCGGTCCTGCGACCTTCGAAGAGGGGGCGGGATTCGGTGCAGACGATCGAGACGGAGCGTCCGCGAGCACGTGCCGCATCCAGAGCCGAGAGGACGGTGGAGCTGAAGGAGTGGATGAGGACGCGGGCTCCATCCGGGATGAGGTCGCTGACCCGTTCCTGAAGGGCTCGGACGTGCTCCTGCTGCTCGCGCCGGAACCTCTCGAGTGCGCGTCGGACGGCGAGGCGCGCATCTTCCGGCGTCGCTGCTTCTGCGACCGCGCGCACGGCCGCGTTCACCACGTGCACAAGAGGCGCCATGTTCGGATGCGCGCCTATCACCTGCGCGCCGATGTCGAGCACCTCTGCGCGAACGGCCTCGACAGTCGCCGCGCGGGAGCAGGCAACGGCATCGTCGAGGACCTGCGCTGTGCGTTCCGTCAGTGCTGAAGCACCCGAGAGATGATCCTCGACAATCGCCCGAAGACGCTCCCGAAGCGTCCAGTCCGTCTCCCACATGCGCCGTCAATAGACCTGGAAGAAGTGTTCGTAAAACTCGAGCGCTTCATCCCGCTCCCGCTTATCGAGACTGAGCAGATCCCCCAGCGAGACGGTTCCCAGGACCTTCCCCTCCGGCGTCACGACGACCAGATGCTGGAAGTCATTGGCGAGCATCGTCACCAGACACTCGGCATACGTGGCATCCGGTGTGGCCGTCATCGGATCCGGCGTCATGACCTCCTCGACCCGCACCGCATCGGGATCGCGTCCTTCAGCGACGACCTTCGTCATGATGTCCCATTCTGAGAGGATACCGACCAGCCGGTCTCCCTCCATGACCGAGATGGCGCGCACATTTCGCCGGGTCATCTCCTGGGCGGCTCTCCGCACGGAATCCGTCTTCTGGACCGTATAGACTTCCGTGCGGGAACCGACAATGTCGCGAATGCGTTTCATAACGGCCTCCTTGCCGTCGGATGTCAAAAAGCGCGCCCACGCCGCGAGGTAGTATACGTCCGGAGGGGGGCGCAAGCAAAACGATCCCTCGCGGCTTGGGGAGAGGACACCGAAGGCGTGAGGAGGCCGGCGTCGCTCGCGCGGCCCAGATATGACGCGGTTCGGTCGGACTGAGGAGCGGACTCATGATCCTGGCTTCGCCACTCCTTATTTCTCTCCGAATGGAGGAGCGGGCGCCTTGACAGAGCGCTCTCGCGTCCCTTTAAATTGAAATCTTTTCAGCGAGAGTGCGAGAGGAGACTGAAAGTGTCTCGAACGACAATCGCGCACAACCCGAAGGAGGCGAGGTGGCGCGAGTGAAGTTTGCGATCCCGAAGGGATCGCTCGAGAAAGCGACATTCGATCTTCTGGAGCGAGCGTGGTACAAGATCTATGGTCGGGAGCGCACGTACCGGCCGAAGATCAGCGATCCGCAGATCGAGCTGAAGATTCTCCGCCCGCAGGAGATTCCGATCTTCGTGGCCGAAGGGCTGCATGATGTCGGCATCACGGGGATGGACTGGATTCGGGAGGGGCGGGCGGACGTCGAGACGCTCCTCGATCTGGAGTATGGCCGGGTGAAGTTGGTCGTGGCGGTGCCGAAGGATCTGGAGGTCGCCTCGCTGACGGATCTCTTCCGGCAATTCTGGAGCCGGGGACGGAAGGTGCGCATCTCGGCCGAGTATTTGAACATCACGGCCGAGTACGTGAAGGCCAACCCCCTCTATCGGAAGAGGTTCGGCAGGAAAGAGCCGCTCGTCATTACCCCCTGGTGGCGGCGCGGAACCAACGATCGCGTGAGCATCTATCTCTCGTTCGGGGCGACGGAGGCGAAGCCTCCTGAGGATACGGACGTCATCATTGACGTCATCGAGACGGGAACGACGCTGGAGCGGAACAACCTGAAGCCCATTGAGACGATCTTGGAATCCACGGCCGTTTTGATCGCCAATCGGCAGGCGCTTCGCGATCGGCAGAAGCGGGAGAAGATTTATGACATCATGACCCTGCTCAAGGGGGTGATCGATAGCGAGAAGAAGCTCCACATCTTCGTCAATGTGCGGCAGGAGAATTTGGAGAAACTGTTGCGCGCCCTGCCTGCTTTGAAGAGGCCGACGATCAGCCCTCTGTCGGCTCCCGGATGGTATTCGGTGAACACGATCGTTGAGAAGCAGCATTTCCTCACGTTGCTTCCCGCCTTGCGCCGACTGGCTCAAGGATTGGTCGTTCATGAACCGCAGCAGATTCTGCCCTTGGAGGAGATCGCGCGCAACGAAGCGTATGAGTGAAGGAGCGAGCATTCCGATTCGGGCCTTGACCCCGCGCACCTTTGAAAAGCAGTTGCGGGAGATCCGCATCCGCAGCGGTATTTCGGAGGACGTGTGGAGGAGCGTGCAGCGCATCCTTCAGGAGGTTCGGGAGCGGGGAGATGAAGCGGTGCGGGATTTCGTGGAGCGATGGGATGGCGTCGCCCTCTCGGGGGGGCGTCTGCGGGTGGAGGCCGAAGCCGTTCGAGCCGCGTACGGCCGCGTTTCGCGCGAGGCGATTGCGGCGCTCCGAATGCTCCGACGTCGTCTGGAGCGAGCGGAGCGGCGGTGGCTGGAGGGGCGGCGGAGCGTGCGCGTTCTCTCTGAGGGCGTGAGGATTCGCAGCGAGTATCATCCGATTCGGAGTGTCGGATGCTACATTCCGGGGGGACGGGCAGCATATCCGAGCACGGTGCTCATGAACGTCGTGCCCGCGCGCTTAGCGGGAGTCGAACGGATCGCGCTCTGCTCGCCGCCGTCGCCGGAGACGGGAGAGATCCACCCGCTGGTGCTCGTCGCCGCCGATCTGTGTGGAGTCACGGAGATCTATCGCGTGGGGGGAGCGGCCGCAATTGCCGCGCTCGCTTATGGGACGGCGACGATCCCGCCCGTGGAGAAGATCGTCGGGCCGGGAGGACCCTATGTGGTCGCCGCGAAGTTATTAGTCTCCGCGCATGTGGGGATTGACCTGCCGGCCGGGCCGAGCGAAGTGGTCATCCTGGCGGATGAGACGGCGTCGCCGCGGATGATTGCCGCGGACCTTGTGGCACAAGCCGAGCATGGGGAGGAGAGCCTGTGCGGCCTTCTGACGACCTCCCGACGTCTGGCCGAGGAGACGGCGCGCGAACTCGCTGCGCGGATCTCCACGGCGGAGCGGCGTGAGATCGTTCGCCGAGCGCTCGCTCGGCGCGGATTCCTCCTCTACGCGGAGGGAGATCTGGAACTGCTTGTGCGCTTCGCGAATGCGCTGGCGCCGGAGCACGTGCAGATCATGACGCGGCATCCGCGACGCGTCGCGCGGCGTATCGTCTCGGCGGGGCTTGTGCTCATCGGCCCGCATGCGCCGGCGAGCGCGAGCGATTACGTCCTCGGTACGAATCATGTCTTACCGACGGGGGGGACAGCAGCGGCGACCTCCGGTCTCTCGGTTCTCGATTTCCTGAAGCGGGTGACCTTTGTCGAGTGCACGCGCCGCAGTCTCCTCCGATTCCGGGAGCCGATACGCGTTCTGGCCTTCGCTGAAGGCTTGCCGAATCATTATCGCGCCGTGGAGGAGCGGGTGCGCCGCGAGTCCCCTTCTGTGAAACGATGAGCCGGTGGTGGGAACGACGACTTGACGAGCTGGAGTCGCGGGAGGGGTATCCGGTCCCTGAGGGCGAAGAGTGCTCCGAGGGGAAGCTCGATGCGAACGAGAACAGTGTGCTCCCGAAGGCCGTGCTCCTGGCACTGGCGCATCGTGCTGTGGAGACGCTCGATCCGCGCTTCTATTCCGTCGGGGAGGCACGGGCTCTCGTGCACGATCTCGGTCGTCATCTCGGGATCGGCGCCGAGCACATCGTCTTGGGGAGCGGAGGGGATCAGCTCATTGATCTCGTGGTGCGCGCGTTCTTAGATGAAGGAGCGACTGCGGTCACGATCGCACCGACGTACTCCTTTTACCGGATCCGCAGTGGGCTTGTGGGGGCGCGCGTGATCGAAGTGCCGTTGCGCGAAGACTTCTCTTTGGATCTCGAGGCCGTGCTCCGAGCTGCGCATGGCGCGCGCGTCCTCTTCCTCTGTTCGCCGAACAATCCGACGGGGAACCAATTTCCTCTGGCCGAGATCGAGATGGTGGCGCGCGAATTCTCCGGCATTCTCGTCGTGGACGAGGCCTATGTCGAATTCGCGGAGGCGACGGCGCTGCCCCTGCTCGCGCGCGTGGCCAATGTGGTTCTTCTCCGGACGTTTTCGAAAGCGTTCGGGCTGGCGGGCATGCGGCTCGGATATCTTCTGGCGCATCCGCGCTTCAGCCGTGTCTTCGCCGAGAAGGTGCAGTACCCCTATCCGGTGAACGTCTTCGCTGTGAGACTGGCGCGCTTGCTCCTGGACGCGTATGAGGAGGTGCGGACGGCCATCGAGATCATCAAGCGGGAGCGGGAGTGGTTGCGGGCGGAACTGCAGGCCTCCGGTGTGCGCGCCTTCCCCTCGCACACGAATTTCGTCCTCTTCGAAGTGGGCGCGCGCGCTGCGACCGTATGGCAGCACTTGGCGGAACACGGCCTTCGCGTGAAATATGTCGGCGATGTCCCCGGTCATGGTGCGTGTTTGCGGGCGACGGTAGGTCCGCCCGAGGCGAATCGCGCACTGGTAGCGCGAATCCGGGAGGTCGTCTGATGAGCTATCGCGAGTGGCGAACCGTAGCGGGAACGATCTACGTTCGGGACGATTGGGCCTCGAACGCCTCGCGCGTGGACGTTGTCCTCTTCGATTGCGATGGCGTGTTGATTGACGTGCGCTCCTCCTATGATGCGGCCATTGGCGCGACGGTCGCGTATATCGTGAGCAAACTCGTGGGGCGTCCGGTCACCCGCCCGGTTTCGCGACGGCTCATCTCTCGGTTTCGGCAAAGCGGGGGATTCAATAACGATTGGGACACTGTGTGCGCCATTCTGTGGGGGATCGTGGCCCAGCTCCCGGACCGATGGGCGGAAGATTTCCTCCGGGCGGATGAAGAGCTCGCCCGTCGGGAATTTCGGGATGCTGCGGAGCGATTCCGAGCGTACGTCGGGAGCTTGCGCCGTCCGAAGACGCTCGAAGAGATCCTGGAGCTCCGCCGCCCCTTCCCTTCGACCTCCATGCGCCGTCGGCTTCTGGAGCTGGCCGAGCGCGCCGAGAGTTCCGGCCTTCGCTCGGTCGAGCGTGTGATCGTGGAGCAGTGGGGAGGATCGGACCTGCGCCGGAAAGCCTTTCGCGCATTTCAACGATTCTTGCGCTATCCGGGGGAGCCCAAGCAGAGCCTCGTCATTCGCGTGTTCAACGAGCTGTTCTACGGTGCGGCATATTGCCGCGAGCGATTCGGGTGGGAGCCGGCCTTCCATGTGGGAGCGGGGCTCGTGGAGGCGGAGCGCCCGATCATCACCGCGGCGACGCTTCAGTGGTTGGAGCAGCGGTTTGGGCGAACGCGGTTAGGGATCGTCTCTGGTCGGTCGTATGAATCGGCGCGTCGGACGTTGGGGGAGGGGCTCGATGTGTTCCATCCCGCGGCGCTCGTCTTCCTGGAGGATGAGTGGGAGAAGGCTCCCGAGGGCGTGGAGATCGGGAAGCCATCGGCCTACGGTTTGTGGCGCGCTGTCGGCGCGATCGGAGAATTCCGGAATGCCGTCTACGTGGGGGATTCTGCGGAGGACGCTCTTATGGTGGAACGCGCGCGCGACGCCCGATGGGCGTTCATCGGCGTTTACGGTACAGGGTACGGAGCGCGAGAGAAGGCCGCGTGGTTCCGTTCTCGCGGAGCCGCCGCGCTGCTTCCCACGGTGAACGAGCTGCCGGAGCTCTTCGAGGGACTTCGCGCGTGAAGGAGAGTGAGATTATGGAGAGACGCGCTCGCGTGCAGCGCACAACGCGTGAGACGAACATTCTCGTCGAGGTGCACCTCGATGGAGAGGGGCGCAGTCAGGTGGAGACGCGGTTGGCGTTTCTCGCCCATCTGCTCGAGCTGCTGAGTCATCACAGCCTGATGGATGTGACGGTTCGGGCGGAAGGGGACTTGATCCACCATCTCGTCGAAGATACCGCGCTCGCGCTCGGCGCGGCTGTGAATCAGGCGCTCGGCGAGCGGACGGGAATCCGGCGCTTCGGTTGGGCGCTCGTCCCTTTGGATGAGGCCTTAGCGCTGGCGAGCGTGGATCTGGCGCGTCGTCCCTTCAGTAGGGCGGATCTCAAGCTCGAGCGGGAGATGCTCGAGGACATGCCGCGCGAAGACATCGCGCATTTCCTCCGCTCCCTGACGACGGCGATGGAGGCGGGTGTGCACATCGTCGTGCTCTCTGGGGAGAACGATCATCATAAGATCGAGGCCGGAGTGAAGGCGTTGGCGCTGGCGCTTCGCATGGCGATGGATGCGGATCCGCGTCGCTCGGGCGTGCCCAGCTCCAAAGGAGTGATCTGACGATGCGCGTTCTTGTTCTCGATTACGGCGTCGGGAATCTGTTCAGTCTGAAAGCCGCTCTGGAGCAGGAGGGGGTGGAGCCTGTGGTCTCGGATACTCTGTCGGAGGCGGAGGACATCGCGGCGCTTATTCTCCCCGGAGTCGGACACTTCACCCCGGTGGCTGAGCGGCTCGGTGGCTTTCGAGATCGTCTGCAGCGTCTGGTGGAGAGGGGGGTACCCGTGCTGGGCATCTGTCTCGGCCTACAGGTTCTGTTTGAAGAGAGCGAGGAGGGTGCGGGGAGGGGCCTCGGCTTCTTCACAGGGCGTGTTGTGCGCTTACCGGATTCGGTGAAGGTGCCCCATATTGGGTGGAACTCCCTGCGCGTGCGGCAGCGCCATCGCTTGCTCGACGGCATTGCGGATGGGGCATGGGTCTACTTCGTGCACTCGTATCATCCGCAGCCGGCGGATGCGTCGCTCGTACTGGCGGAAGTGGACTATGGTCGGACGTTTCCGGTCATCGTCGCGCGCGGGATGCTCTGTGGGACGCAGTTTCATCCGGAGAAGTCGGGGCCGGTCGGGCGACGCCTGTTGCGCAACTTCTTGGCTCTGGCGAGGGAGCAATGGAGATCATCGCAGCGTTAGATCTCTTCACGGGAAAAGTCGTGCGGCTGACGCGCGGCCACATCGCGACGGCGAAGGTCTATAGCACTGATCCGGTAGCCATCGCGCGACGGTGGCAGGAGCACGGCGCTGACGCGCTTCATCTCGTGGACTTGGACGCGGCTCTCGGCGTGGGTTCCAATTTCTCCATGATTCATCGTCTCCTGAAGGAGGCCACGATTCCCGTTCAACTCGGAGGCGGAATTCGCAGTGAGCGCGCGGCGCGGGATTGGCTCGAGCGAGGGGTGGCCCGCATCGTCCTCGGGACGTTGGCCGTGAGGGATCCGGCGTGCGTAGGGCGGCTCGTCGACGTCTTCGGACCGGAGCGGATCGTCGTCGCTCTCGACTTCTCGCAGAAGACCGTCGTGACGGAAGGATGGACGCGGCCGACGTCGGTCACCGTCGAAGAAGCGCTCGTGCGCTTTCGGGATCTCGGCGTCCGGCACTTCCTGGTGACGGCGGTGGAACGGGATGGAACGTTGAGCGGCCCGGATCTTCGCCTCTACGCGCACCTCGGCTCTGTCTCCGGAGTCGGCATCTTCGCCAGCGGCGGCATTCGCGCGGTCGCCGACGTCCTCGAACTGAAGCGGGTGGGAGTCAAGGGAGTGGTGATCGGGAAGGCGCTCTACGAGGGATGGGTAACACTGGCCGAGATTCGGCGAGCACTCGTCGAAGAGAGCGAAGCAGACGCCTCGGCATCCGCGGGATCTCCGGACGATCGTCCGGGCCACGGTGAGGGGCCCACGGATGTCGTGCCCCTTCGCGCGGACGAGGGACGGTGATGGGGTTGACCAAACGCATCATTCCCTGCCTGGATGTGGATCAGGGGCGGGTCCGAAAGGGGACGCATTTCGTCGGTCTGCGCGATGCGGGGGATCCGGTGGAATTAGCCGCCCGTTATCGAGACGAGGGCGCGGATGAATTGGTCTTTCTCGACATCACCGCCTCGGTCGAAGGACGACAGACGGTGCGCCACTGGGTAGAGCGTGTGGCGCGCACGCTCGATATCCCTTTCACGGTGGGGGGAGGGATTCGCACAGTGGAGCAGGCGCGCATCATCCTGTGCAGCGGCGCGGATAAAATCTCCGTGAATACAGCGGCGCTGGAGCGTCCCTCCCTTATTCGGGAACTGAGCGAGATGTTCGGGCGGCAGTGCGTCGTCGTCGCCATTGACGCACGGCGGCGCGTGGAAGGCGAGCGCTCCTGGTTCGAGGTCTACTCCCATGGCGGTCGTGTTCCGACAGGGCGCGATGCCCTCGCCTGGGCGCAGCACGCTGAGGCGCTCGGCGCGGGTGAAATCCTTCTGACCTCGATCGATCGTGATGGGACGGAAGCCGGATATGATCTCGAGTTGACGCGTGCGGTCGCCGAGCGGGTACGCATTCCGGTGATCGCGAGCGGAGGGTGTGGGCGTCCCGAACACATCCTCGATGTTCTGACCCTCGGTGGCGCCGATGCGGCGCTGGCCGCTTCGATCTTCCACTATGGCAAATACTCTATCCCGTGCGTGAAGCAGTTCCTTCGCGAACGGGGAATCGAGGTGAGACTATGACGGCGGTCACGCTCGAGGACGTGGACTTCGAGAAATTGGGCGGGCTCGTTCCGGTCGTTGTGCAAGACGCCGCGACGCGCGATGTGCTCATGGTCGCTTTCGCCAATCGTGAAGCGCTCGCCGAGACGGTGCGCACCGGATACGCCCATTACTTCAGCCGTTCGCGACAGCGGCTGTGGAAAAAGGGAGAGACCTCCGGTCACGTCCAGCGCGTCCGAGAGATCCTCCTGGATTGCGATCGAGATACTGTGCTGTACATTGTGGAGCAGACGGGTGTGGCGTGTCACCGCGGGACGCGCTCCTGTTTCACCGACCCGCTCCTCGATCCCGGTGCGGCCCTTCCTTGACACGCTCCTTCAGGGCGAGCAAAATCCTATCCCGAAAGGGCCCTTAGCTCAACCGGCAGAGCAGCGGACTCATAATCCGTTGGTTCCAGGTTCGAGTCCTGGAGGGCCCACACCTCTTGAGGCCCCCGCCTTCGATCCAGCTCCCTACGGCTTCTCTCCAGAGGAACGGTACGGGGGGTAGAGGATGATCTCGGCCGTGCGGCGTGCGTCATCCAGCCAGGCGATCATCTCCGACGTCACCTTCTCGTCGCGCAGGATTCGTTCGATGAGAGAGCGAACCTGATCGAGCGGAGGGGGCGTTATGCCGCGGCGCTGGGCGTCCGAGACCACGCGGTGCTCGTAGTACCATTGGATCTCCTGTTCACTCACGAAGACGAAGGAGCGGAATCGGAAGTCAATGAAGCGCAGGATCTCCACTCGATGACGCGCGATGGTGCGCAGCGTCTCTTCATCCAGTCCGGCGGCGGCCAGGCGTCGGTGAAAAGCGAGTTCAGAGGGGAAGCGCGCGCGCAGTTCGGCGAGATAGCGTTCGACCTCCTGTTCGGTGATGGTGAGCGTCGGGAGCTTTTCCGCCTCTTGGCGAAGGAGCGTCTGATCGATGAGTTGGTGAAGGGCTCGGGATTTCATGGATTCGGAGAGATCGCCCTCGGGCGCTTCCGGGTCCAGGGCGAGATACCAGCGGATGTCGCTTTCGGTGATCACCTGACCGTTGACGACGGCGGCGATGCGATCCAGAAGGAGAGCTTGCGCGAAGCCGGATGCCCCGAGAGCGAGCGCGCCGGCGAGGATCCCTACTCGGGCGAGGACTCGCACGGGCATCGGACGAGCGCTCGGAGAGCGTGCGGGCTCTGAAGCTCCGGGGGCGACCTTGTGCCGTCTGAGGTTCTGTGTCGCTGAGCCGCGGGGTACCATCCTGGATCGCCTCAGAAAGGATTTCCGAACGTGATATGGAACTGCGCGCGCGGAACGCCGGCGATGCGGGTGACCAGCGTGCCGACGTCGAGCCGAAGCGGGCCGAGCGGCGTCTTGATCCGGAGCCCGAAGCCGAGCGTATGCGTGAAATCGCGAAGGCTCACCTCAGAGAGGCGCGCGAAGATATTCCCACCGTCGTAGAAGATCGCGCCTCCGAGACGCAGGGCGCGCCACAGGGGAAAGCGAAGCTCAGCATTCGTAATGAGGAGGGCATTTCCCCCGAGAGGGCGCGTTCGCCCCGGACGATGGGGGTCGGGGGCGCGCGGCCCCGCTTGCTCGAATCCGAAGCCCCGCAGCGTCGTCGAGCCGCCCGCGAAGAAGCGCTCGCTGATCGGGATCGTCCTCGAGCGTCCGTAAGGGTGGGCGAGTCCGAGACGCACATTCGAGGCGAGGACGATGTCCGCACGAGGAGAGAGCCGGTACATCCGTTGGTGCTCGCCGAAGAAACGGAGGAAATTCTCGCTCCCACCGAGCAGGCGCGAGGTGACCGACAGATCCAGCGTCGTGAACGCACCGCGCGTCGGATCGAAGGGGTTATCGCGGGAATCCTGCACAAAGGATGTCGAGACGCGACCGAGCTGAATCGTGGTATCCTCCCGGCGCAGCTCTTCCGGCTCGGTCACATTGGAGATGATCACGTTGCTGAACGTATAGCGGAAGAGGAAGGAACGTCGCGGGCCGATGGGTTTCTCCACTTGCGCGAGCACGGTGAGGCGGCTCGCATCGAAGGCGACTTCCTCCTGGCGTTGGAAGAGGGCGGACAGAAGTGAGGAGAGCTCTGTGCCCAAGAGCTTCGGGTCGGTGAGCGAGAGCTGCCCGATCTGTTCGCGCCGGCTGGCGCGAAGGCGAAAAGAGGCCGTGCGCAGACTCCCCAGGAGGTTCGTGTTGGACAGTTCGAAGAGCCCGCGCGGGCCGTCATCGGTGCGAAAGCCGAAGCCGTAGGTCATTTGATACCGTGGGGCTTCGTCCACTTCGATGCGAACATTTCGGACTGCCTCCGATTCGGAATTCGCCGCGGTCGGCTCGACGGCGATGGAGACGCGACGGAAAGCGCCGGTGCCGTACAGACGCTCCTCGCTGCGCGCGAGTTCCGCCGGGCGAAAGAGATCCCCTTCGCGGAAGCTCAGATAGCGCGTGATCGCGCGCTCGCGTGTGAGCTGATTCCCGCGGATGAGGATGGCGCCGATCCGAAGCGGTTTCCCCTCGCGGATGCGAAAGGTCACCGTGACGCGGTGGTCGTCGTCCTCGTGGAGAAGAGGGGTAATGGTGGCCTCGGCGTATCCCCGATCGGCGTACAGCTCCGTGAGTCGAGCGACCGCTTCGCGCACGCGCGCCTCGGCAAAAGGAGTGTCCGGCCGCAATCCGCTCGCGCGCACGAGCTCTTCCGGAGCGAAGGCGCGCGCGCCTTCGACGGTCACGCGCGCGAGCGTCAGGCGCGGACCTTCCTCGACGACGTAGATGATGATGAGGTCGTCTTTCTTCAGACCCACGGCCAAGCGCGTCGCGACCACGCGGGCGCGCGCATATCCGTGCTCGCGCAAGGCCTCGAGGATGGCGTGCTGATCGCGCTGCATGAGCTGGCGGCTGGTGAGCCCCCGTCCCCAAACCCCTCCGAGGATCGAGCCCAGGCGCGGTCGAAGCTCTTCGAGCGTGAGGGCCGATGTCCCCTCGAGGCGAAGGGCTCGAAGCGTGTAGCGTCGGCCGCGCTCGATCACATAGCGCAGACGGATGCGATCACCCTCCTCAGTGCGCATCACGCGCACGTCGGCGAAGAAGTAGCCCTGCCGTTGCACGTAATCGAGGAGGTTCACGCGCCCTTCCTCCAGAGTCGCGTCATCGAGCCCGCCCTGGTGGAGAATCGGCAAAAGGCGTCGCATCTCTTCGGCGGAGAGCGAGAGGCCTTCGACCTCCACATCCACCAGAGGACCGGATTCGACCGCGATCTCCACGATCACCGCATTCTCACCCTCGACGCGCTCCAAGCGAGGGGGAGCGATGCGAGGCGCTCGATATCCGCGCCGCAGGTGCAGTTCGCGAATGCGGTGCAGATCGGTGTGCAGGCGCAGGGCATCGAAGGGAGCTCCCGGTTTACTCTCCAAGCGGGCGAGGATTTCCTCTCGGGGGATTTTCAGATCACCCGTGAGGCGCACGTCCGCCACGCGCGCGAGAGGACCCGGTGTGATGCGGAACAGCAGGTGAGCCGTCCGCCCCTCGTCGGCGAGCGTCACCTGCGGCGTGACTTCACACTCGAAGAATCCGAGGCTGTGGTAGAACTCCACGATCTCATCGGTCGCGCGGGAGAGGAGCCCCTCGGTGAAACGCGCGCCGGGGGCCAGTTCGCCGAGTCGCAGCAGAAGGCGGGAGTGCACATCAGGATCCCCCCCTTGGAAACTCACGCGCCCGATCCGCGGCTGCGGCGTCAGGCGGAACCGCACGCGGACGCCCGACGCCGTCTCTTCCGCTTCGACGAGGACATCGGAGGCTACCGCCGCTTCATAGAGTGCGAGGATCGCACGCCGCACGTCGGCGAGGCGAAGCGAGTCCCCGACCCGCAACGGGATCGCCCGCACGATCTCATCCGGGGGATCGGAGAGGAGCTTCTCGTTCACGAGAATCTCGATGCGCGCAATGGGCTTCCCCTGGAGCGACGCGAGCTTCCCCTGTTCACCCTGCGCGCGCACACCGCTCGGCAGAAGAAGGAGCAGCGCAAGGCCGAAGAGCAAGAGGCACACGCCCCGAAACCGAAGGAGCGGATTCGCGCATGGCCATCGTCCCGGTGAGGCTGCCTTCGGGGATACGGGCACCCCACGCGATCTCACGATCGCGTGGGGACCCCGAGAGGACCACATGCGCGGGCGCTCCATCCCATCCCTCCTCGTTCAGAAGCGCTTTCGGATCCTCAGGTCGAAGCTGAAGTTCCCATCCTGATCGCGCGTTCCCACAAGCGAGAAACGGTCGCTCAGACGATATTCGACGATGATGACCTGTTCCTGCGGACCGGAAAGATTCGTCGCGTAGAGGATGGAGAGATTACGGGTGATCTGTCGTCCGACGGTGAGGCGGGCTGTCGGATCCGAACCCCGGCCGACAATCAGGGGATCAATCTGGAACCGATTGATTCCGAAGATCTTCCCCGTGAACTCTTCCGCGCGGTGTGTCAGCTCTCCAATGAGCAGATTGGCCGCCGTCCCGAGCCCCGTCTGCGGTGTCGTCGCCAGCGTCGCGCGGTGCGAGATATCGCCGGTCGCGATCAACGAGAGGATCTGTTCCGGCGGCAATGCCGGTTCGGAGCGCAACGTCGTTTGGAATCGGTCGAGCGTTCCGAAGAATCCGACGATGACGCGATAGCCGGCGATGTCGCTCTCCGCCTCGAGGTGAAACCGAGGTGCGCTCGAGGTCGTCCCGTCGCGAGGGACGTCCACACGCCCGCGCGTGATCTGATATTCCCGATTCCGGAATCGAATGACGCCGCGCGTGACGATGAGGTTCCCGGAGAGGCGAGGAGCCGAGAGCGTCCCTCCGATGTGGAGGGACGCGCTGGCCACAGCATCGGCGAGATTATTCCGGACAAAGACCGTGTCGAGGGCGTACACGCGGATGTCGAGCGCGAGCGGTGGACGGATCGGCACGTCGGGAAGCGTCGGACGCCACCGCTCGTTCGCCTGAGCGAGGAGAAGCTGCGCCAGGTCCACGTCTTGCGTGTATTCGGAGCGGCGCACGGTCATCGTGCCCGAGAGAACCTGCAGTTGGCGATTCCCTTGTAGCGTCAACCTCCCATCCACAATGGAGCGAAGCCCGCGCGGGTACGTGAGGACGACCGCTTCGCTCCGGATCCCGATCCGCCATTGATCGGCGCGGAGGTTCCGCAACAGAAGGCCACCGCTTACGGTCACCTCGCCTTCGTTAACCTGAGCGCGCATGTTCTCGATCAGGGCTTGCGAGGCCGTGAAGCGAATGCGTCCGTACCCGTGCGCGAGCGAAACAGGCCAATCGAGCACGCGCAGCGCCAGGTCTTCGATCTCCATGAGGCCGCTCAGGCGAGGTTCCTCGACGTATCCGCGCAGGGAGGCGCGGATCGTCGCTCGTCCTGAGGCGAAGAGACCGGGATAGAGACCGCGCAACAGGCGGAGGTCCGCCGTTCCGTTCACCTCCACGTCGTGACCGCCTTCGGAGCGGCGGCCGAAAAATTCGCCGAGATCTATGGTACCCCGCAGCTCGAGACTCGTGTTCTCGCCCACGAGCGCGACAGGTTCGAGCGTGAGCCGACGATCGCGCACGCGCACTGTGAAAGGATGGCGCGCCTGGAGAGCATATCCGTTGAGCACAAGATGTAGACTCGTGATGGCGAGCGTCGCGCGTCCGTCCGCCCCTGGGTGTGCGTGATTCGCGCGTGAGCCGAGCGCCCAGTCCCCCTCCATCTCTCCGCTCAGTGTGCCGCCCCATTCGGCGAGTCTCCGAGCAAGTCGGAAATAGGGCGTCAACGAGAAATCCTGAAGGCGCGCGCGCACGCGCAGGGTCAGCGCGGGATCCGCCAGATCGAGCGTGCCCAGAAGTCTGTGCGTTTGTCCGAAGAGCGTCGCCGTGATAGGGATCACCAGACGTCCCTCGCTCGTCCTCAGTTCGGCGGCGATCTCTCCTGCCGGATGACCCGCGATCGAGAGGCGCTCTACGCGCGCGTTTCCGGAGAGGCGAGGCTCCGAGAGTGTACCGTGGCCGGAGAGAGTGAGGGTGAGGCGTCCCTCAATCGGCACCGGCCGCCCCATCGTCGCGCGCAGCAGAGGGGCCAGGTCCATGCCCTCGGCGCGCAGTCGGAGCGCGTATGCGCCGTCATCGGTTCGCAGAGATCCGGAGAGCGCGATCGCCCCATACGGCAGGTCGAGTCGGACGTCCTGAAACTCATAGAGAGGCGGAGCCACATGGAACGCCCCTGCAAGGCGGTGGAATCGCAGGGGCCGATCCAGAAGGGACACCTCTCCATCCTCGAGCGCAATCCGCGCCGTTCCTGTGGGAGCGCCGGGCAGACCCGAGAGCGCGATCTCTCCCGAGAGCGCTCCGGAGAGCGGTAGTTCGAGATTCATGGCCTTCAGCCAGTGATCGAGGCTCACCCGATGCAGTCGGCCGCGCAGTGTCAGACCGTTCTCCAAGTCCGGCGTTGCTGTCAGCGCGAGCTCGGCGCGCGCGCCCGTTTCCCAGAGCAGGCGAGCCTCTTCGATCTCCCAGCGTCCGTGCGCGTAGGTGAAGCGAGCGCGCAGTGAGCGAACGCGCTCCCCGGCTATCGAGATCCCTTTCAGTTCTCCATCTCCGGAAGCCACGTACGCACCTTTGCGGGCGGCGAGACGCAGCCGATAGTCGGCCGTTCCGGAGAGGTGCGAGATGAAACCGTAGGTCAGCGTTCGCACAGGATAGCCGGCAGCGTCAAGCACTCGCTGCTGTTCGAACATGTCGTCCGAATGCACATCGAAAGCGAGATCGAGGTCTCCGTTCCAGTTCACGAGGCCCGAGAGCGTCATCCTCGACCGCCCGAGTTCAAGCGTCGAGGCTCTCAGTGCGAGCCCCCGAGGGGAGATGGTCGCATCCAGCGCGCCTCGCACGGGGAGCGCGCCCGACGTGGACGCGGTGGGGGGAACAATCCTCGCTGCGAGCGTCCCTGACGCTCGGGAGAAGCTGACTCCCGGCCATCGCGCGACCAGCGTGCCCTGAGCCGTTCCGTCCAGGGGGAGCGGACGGGGCACGAACACCGCCGCGAGATCGCGGACGCTCACATTCTCGAAGCGTATGTGAGCCTCCGAAAGCGACGCCGGACGACGTTTCTGCGTCGAGTCCTCGGTGAAGCCGATGCGAGCATATCCGCGAGCGCGCCCGCCGAGCACGCGCATGTCGAGGTCTTCAATGAGAGCGTGCTCCGATTCCAAACGCACGCGGGCGCGCACCGCTTCAAGAGGAAGAGGGCCAGCGAATGCCGATCGTCCGCTCAGCATCCCGATCAGGGGGAGACGGAACGATTCCGACAACGTCCCCGTCGCCCTGATCCCCTGCGCGCGGAGGAAGGCGGCTGCGATCTCTCTGACCTTCAAGCCGAAGGAGACCTGTGGACGAGCGCGTTCATCGGTCACCGTCTCTGCCGCGCGCACGGTCCCTTCCCCGTGCGTCACCCGAATTCCCCAAAGGATGGCGCGCTTTGTCGTGAGCGTCGCGTCGAGATGATGAGCGCGTCCCTGACCCTGCACGCGTCCGCGAACGATGAGATCGCCCGAGAGGACGATCGGGGTCGGCCAATTCTCGGCCAGCCGATCCAGGTGGATGAGGGCATTCAGCGAGAGGTCGTACTGCGGATTCTCCCATCCGCGAACTGTTCCGGCCACAAGCACGTCGCCCCCATCGGCCGCCACCCGCGCCCGCTCCAGTCGCAGACGATCGCCGAGGATCTCCGCGCGCCACTCAAGCTGCGCTCGCGCGATCACGTTCTCATCCAGGGCGATGTCCATCTGCCGGACCATTCCTTCCGCGCGCGAGGCTGAGGTCGTCGGGGCGAGTGAGAACCGAATCCCTTCGGCGGTGAGATGCACGCGGTGCCTCTGATCGTACACCATGAGGCGCCCATCGGCGACCGTCACGCGCCCCAGGCGGAGCGTGTACGGCCGCGGAGCCCTCGGGCGGCGAAGAGCCGAGAGATCGATGTCGGCGAAGTTGGGGCGTCCCCTCGCGTCTCTCGTGATGAGAATCTGTGGGCGATCAAAGCGAAGATCCGCTACGGAGAACTCTCGGGCCAAGAGGTCTTCGATACTGAAGCGCACGCGGAGAGAGGGGACATACAGCAGCGGCTCGGAATGCTGACCAGGAAAAAGGCGCACCCCGTACAGCTCTATGACTCGTCGCCAGAGGGAAACATCGGCATCCTCCAACTCGACCCGAAGGCGAAACGGACGCAGGCGCTCATTCAGCGCTCGCTCGAGAAACCGATCGCTGCGATCGCCCAGCATCCAGAGAGCGAGACCAAGGACGATCGCAAGCGCCGCCCCGAGGCATGCCACAATGGCACAGCTCACGCGCTTTATGCGCCACATTCTCGCCACGTCCTTGGGGTCCCCCCCTGGGGTGCCGACACTGTGTTCAGAATCTGCATTCGGGATCCGGCGGTGCTCGCCTCTTGTGTCGGCGTCCCCTTCATCCTCGCGCCTTCGTGCGAGAGTGACAAGAGGGTTTGGAGAATTCCAGGGGGGATCGCTCATGCGCCCGCTCGTCCCTTCTTTCAGAAGTATCGGCACTCGATTCGGAGAGAGGGATCGTCTCGACGATCTCCAAGCCGAAGCCCGAAAGGGCAGCGAGTCTCTTCGGGTGGTTCGTGAGCAATCGCATGCGCCGGACTCCGAGGTCGTAGAGGATTTGCGCTCCGATGCCATAGTCGCGCATATCCCAAGAGAGGCGAGCGATCCCTCGGGTCGTCTCCGCCGCCGACTCTGACGTGGGGAGAGTCGTTTCAGGGGTCCGCAGCGCGTCATCTCTGTGGTGGCGCCGCAGCGATGCCAGGAGCTGGGCGCCGACATCCTCTCGCCGGATGAGATACAGGAGGACGCCGCGTCCTTCTCGGGCGATCCGTTCACACGCGCGGTGCAGCTCCGCTCCCGCCTCGTCCTCCCGGCATCGGAAGATATCGCCGAGAACGGAGAGCGTATGGACGCGAACGAGGATCGGCTCGTCCGGAGAGATCGTCCCTTTCACCAGAGCGAGATGGATCTCTTCGGTGATGGGGTTTTCATACGCGGAGACCCGAAATTCGCCGTAGGGGGTCGTGAGAACAGCCTCGGCGTGCTTCCGCACCACGCGCTCGTGCTGCAACCGATACCGGATGAGGTCGGCCACGGTAACGATCTTCAGGTCAAAGCGGCGGGCCAGCCGAACAAGCTGCGGCAGCCGCGCCATCGTTCCATCCCCGTTCATGATCTCGCAAATGACTCCGGCGGGTGTCAAGCCCGCCAAGCGAGCGAGGTCTACGGAGGCCTCCGTGTGACCGGCGCGCACAAGCACCCCTCCCTCGCGAGCCCGCAGAGGAAAGATATGTCCCGGTCGCACCAGATCCGAGGGCCGGGTGCGCGGATCAATGGCCACGAGAATCGTGCGCGCGCGATCCGCCGCCGAAATGCCTGTCGTGATCCCCTCCCGCGCATCAATCGAGATGCAAAAGGCCGTCTCAAAGCGCGAGGTGTTCTCGGGCGCTTGAAGCGGGAGATTCAACTGCTCGCATCGCTCGGGCGTCAGTGAGAGGCAGATGAGCCCGCGCCCATACATGGCCATGAAGTTGATGATCTCCGGCGTCACCTTCTCCGCGGCGCAGCAGAGATCGCCTTCGTTCTCTCGATCCTCGTCGTCCACGAGAATGATCAGGCGCCCGTGCCGGATCTCCTCGATGGCCTCCGGAATGGAGGCGAAGGGCGATGGGACGTGTCGTCGGTGCGTCTTCATTCCAGATATCCCTGAGCTTCGAGCCGTTCGCGCGTTATGCCCGGCGCATTGGACCGCACGGAGGCCAGCAAGGCGTCCGTCAGCCGTTCGACATACTTGGCCAGGATGTCCGCTTCGAGATTGACGCCATCGCCGGGAGCGAGTTCCCGAAGATTCGTCATCCGAAACGTATGGGGGATGATGGCGACCTCGAACCACGCTTCGTGTAATCCGGCGATCGTCAGACTGATTCCGTCCACAGCGACCGACCCCTTGGGGACGAGATACCGACCGAGATCCGATGGGAAGGCGAAGCGGAAGATCCAGGACTCTCCCTCCGGGCGGCGTTCGAGGAAGCGCCCGATACCGTCCACGTGCCCCTGCACAATGTGTCCGCCCAACCGATCGCCGAGTCGGAGCGCGCGTTCGAGGTTCACAAGCCGTCCCGGGCGTAGCTGGCCGAACGTCGTGCGGCGAAGCGTCTCAGCCGAGAGCTGCGCGCGGAAACCATCGCGTTCGACCTCCGTGACCGTCAGGCATACCCCATTGACCGCAATGCTCGCCCCCACTCGCAAATCCTCGAGGACCGCGCGCGCCTCCACCCACAGCTCTCCTCCAGCTCCCGTAACGGCGAGGCGGCGAATCCGTCCCACTTCCTCGATCAAACCCGTGAACATACCGCGAAGATGAAGCATACAGGATCGCTTCGAAGCAGAGCAAGGCACTGGTCGAGGAAGAAACGTCGCGACACACGCGCGCAGCCGGGAGAGCGTGCGCGAGTTCCTTGACAGAAAGGGAGCGAAACTGGTATAAGCGTATCGTGCGTGACGTTCTTGAGCCTTCAGGGAGGGAGAGAATCGAGTGGCTTTGATCATCGTCAACGAGGGAGAATCTATCGAGAGCGCACTTCGGCGCTTCAAGCGCAAGGTGCAGCAAGAGGACATCATCAAGGAGATCAAGAAGCATTCCTTCTACCTCAAGCCGGGCGAGAAGCGACGGTTGAAGGAGGCCTTGGCGCGGAAGCGGCTCCGACGCCGGATGAAGCGCGAGATGGGGGAGTGAGGAGCGCTCCGGTCGAGAGCGAGCCGCGGCTTCCGCGGAATGCCCACGGTCCCCGCGCCTGCCAACTCCCGCGAAAGGTCCCGGGAGAATTTCAGTGGTCCCGCCGAGGGTGTCTTCAGGGGATTTTGACCTCCTTTCAGTGGGAGCGAACGACTCGGGCATCTTCCCCTGCGCCCTGAAAGGGAGCGAGACATCGGGCAACACGCGATTCGCTAAGGCGTCGAGCGCGTCGAGGACGGGACGAGCCGAATCAGAACGAGTTCAGCAGGGGCGTGGAAGCGAAGCGGCGCAGCCGTAAATCCCAGCCCATTGGTCACGTTCACCCAGAGCGATCCCACGTCGTAGGCGCCAGAGACATACGGCGTTTCCAGGCGGGCGAGTGCCAGGCGAAGACCGAAAAGAGGAAGCGCAATTTGCCCGCCGTGCGTATGCCCTGCTAGGAACAGGTCATATTCTCGATCTTTCGCCCACTGCACGAGGGTCGGCGACGGTTGATGGGCGATGAGGATCGAGAGACGCCCGTCGGGTTTTTCTGCCGCCAAGCGCGCGAGGGTCTCCGGCGAGGGCCGCCGCCTGTAGATGTTCGTCACGCCCGTGAGATGAAGCGAGAGGGTCCCGACCGAAATCGAGCGCGATTCATCCTCGAGCAGGACGACGCCATGACGCCTCAAACTCTCCGACACCTGATGCGGGTCGGCCCAATAATCGTGATCGCCGAGGCACGCGTATACTCCGTATCGGGCCCGCACGGTTCCCAGCCAGGCGGCTGCCGGTTCGATGTACTCCGTGCCGGAGGTCACCAGATCCCCCGTGAAGAAGACGAGATCCGGTCGCAGAGCATTCACCTGCTCGATGAAACGTCTCACACGAGCGGCATCCGTTCGCGCGTCCATCTGGAGATCAGAGATATGCACGATGCGGAGTTCCGGCGCATCGGCCGGAAGCCTCTCGGAGATGATCGCCTGTTCCCGAAGGCGAATCTGTCGCGTGTCCACATAGGAGCGAATGGGCGTGTACATGAGGACGATGAGAGCGAAGCCGAGCATCCCCCGTGCGATCCAGCCGGTGGGGATCTTCACTCCGAGGCGAGCCACGAGGCGGACCATATCCAGCAGCAGGAAGATCACGCAGAGTTGGAGCGTCACAAGTAGTCCGATCCAGAAAGGGTAGGTGAGCAGCAGATCCGCAACCGGATGCCCTCCGCGAAGAGCCGTTCTCCAGAATGCAGAATCGAGGGCGTACCCTCCGATGGCCACCGCGGGGTAGAGGTTCAGGACGCCGGCCACAAGCCAGAGGCGCCGTCGCCATTTCTGAGCCGGTTGCCCGCTCCAGAACGAAAGCGCCCATGCGAGTCGCCGGATCGCGTATCCGTAGAAGATGAGAAGGCTCGTGCCGAGCAGAAGCAGCATTCTCACGATCCATGGCATCGGCAACCCCTCCTGTAAGAGAGGAAGATACCACAGGTCTCGCTCTCGGCGCATGTTCGCCGTACAGCGGGTGTCCACAGTTCCGCTTCGGAGAAGGCCGATATCCGGGCATGGTCGGAGGTACACACGCCGTGTGACGGGTTCTCCGATTCGGATGCTTCCTTCGGGCGACTGTGGTCGGCGGCTCAATGGGAGCGTGCACGATATCCGAATTGGCGAGCATAGAAAATCCGCCGTGCGCGAGGGGGGATCTACTCCCTTCATCCGATTGATCCTGTTCGAAGAGGTGTTAAGATGGAGGCGCGAGATATCGCGAAGATCTTTCGGAAAGGAGGAGAGAGTATGATCGAGCTGCTCAATCATGTGAGGAACGAGAAGGGGCAGGGCATGGCCGAATACGCCCTGATCCTGGTGCTTGTCAGCATCGCGGCGATCGCTGCGCTGACGGCACTCGGCCAGAGCATCAGCGGCGTGTTCGAGCGGATCGTCGCCACGCTCTGAACGTGGCTTTCGACGGGCGGTTGGGGTGCGATATCCGACCGACGCGATCGGGCGCGAAAGGGGGGAAGAGACACATGAGAAGAGTTCGCGACGATCCCCGTCCTCCTGTGAGTTCTCTCTGAGGATGCCTGTGGCCTCTTCCTCCTTCTACCGCGCCTGGTTGAGGCGACGAAGCCCCCGCGCGATCCTTCGGGATCGCGCGGGGTATCCCTCCGCGTGAGGTCGCCGACACCGGATCGCCTCATGCCATGCGACATGATCCTCGAAGGCCGGAGGGAAGAGATGAGCCGTGGAGCTCGCGCGCGGGGACAGGTGCTTGTGGAGCTGGCGCTGCTGACGCCGCTTCTCCTCCTTGTCGTCGTTGGGCTCATCCACTTGGGATGGGCGCTCAGCACTCATCAGATCCTCACCAACGCCGCGCGCGAGGGAGCTCGCGCCGGAACGCGAGCCGGAGCGACAGAGGCGTCCATGCGAGCGGTCGTTCTGGATGTCTGCCGTACCGCGGGATTGGATACGGCGGAGGTCACGGTCGAGGCCACGCCCGGAGCGCCGAATGTGCCGAGTAGCGTCACCGTGAGCTACGCCTTTCATTCGCCGCTGGATGCCCTCTTCGCTCGTCTCTTTGGCGGAGCGGGGGTCATCGTGCGGGCGCAATGCGTGATGAAGTACTGAGGGGTCGGGGGGGAGCGTGAGTGAGCGGAACATCGGGAGGTGGATACAGGGTGAGCGCGGACAGGGCCTTGTCGAGCTCGCTCTCGTCTTCCCGGTGGTCGTGTTGCTTGTCCTCGGGGCTGTGGAATTCGGCCGGTTCCTCATGGTGCGGCAGGTTGTCATCACGGCGGCGCGCGAGGGGGCACGCCTGGCCATTCTCCCGACGACGCGATTTCAATCGGAGGTGGAAGCCGTCGTGCGGGAGTGGTTGCGAAACGGGAGCCTGGATCCGAATCGCGCGCAAATCTCCGTCAGCGGGCTTCGCTCCACTACGGGCACGCCCACGACGGTGGACGTGCGGTATCCCTTCGACTCCGTGCTCTTTCGGGTGATCGGGTGGAGCGGCACCGTCACCGTGCGCGGTGTCTCGAGGATGTTGCACGAATAGGAGGCAGGCATGAACAGAAAAGCTCTCGTGGTCTTAGGCCTCGCCGCGATCTTCGGTCTGCTGACGGCTGTGCTCGTGCACCGCACTCTGAGGGAAGGGTCATCGGTCCGGGCGAGCCAGAAGACGAAGAAGGTCGTCGTCGCGGCCGTGAAGCTCGGCCTGGGCACACAGATCAAGGCCGAGCAGGTGAGTCTCGCGGAATGGCCGGAATCTCTGCTTCCCCGGGGCGCCTTCCACGAGGTTGAGAAGCTCGTCGGACGAGTCACCATTGCGGAGATTTTCCCCGGAGAACCCATTCTTGAAGCCCGCTTAGCCCCTGAAGGCTCCGCAGCAGGGCTTCCGGCCATCATTCCCCCGGGCATGCGCGCGATGACGGTGAAGGTCGATGAGGTCATCGGTGTGGCTGGGTTCGTCGCCCCAGGCACCTATGTGGATGTCGTCGCGACGGTCGTTGAGGGGACCGGGCAAAATGCCGTCTCGCGCGTGATTCTTCAGAATGTGAAGGTTCTGGCCAGCGGTCAGCGCATGGAGACGCAGAAGGATGGTCAGCCGGTTGAGGTGAAGACAGTCACGCTTCAGGTGACGCCGGAGGAAGCGGAGATCCTCGCGCTGGCGAGCAACGCCGGGAAGCTTCAACTCGTCATGCGCAATACGGTGGATCGGGAGACGGTGACGACAAAAGGAGTCAGTGAGGCGGTGCTCTTTCAAGGCGGGCTCGCGCGCCGGGGGGTGGAGACGAAGGCCTTGGAGAGCGAGAATCACCCGAGTGCCGCTCGATCGGTTCGGAAGAAGATGGAGACGGCGCCGAGTGCGGAGACGCTCAGCAAGCGTATACTCGTCGAGTTGATTCGTGGAAGCGAGCGCACAGTGATCACGTTCCACTGAGAGGAAGGCGTCCTCCATCGGGCAAATGGTTCCGTCCGTGAGAGGCACGCGGGGACATCAGGACTCCATAGGGAGGGAGACGATGAAGGAGGCAGCACCTCTCTGTCGGCCATGTGGCGGGAAGCGCTGTCGCACGGTCCTGTGGGTCGGAACTCTCTTGATGCTCGCCGTTGGGAACGGCGGTCGAGAGTCGGCCTTGGCGCAGGCGCCCGGAATGCGCGTGCGCTTCGCCGACATTCGGCAGCAGGCCGCCGAACTGCTCCTGCATGTGAATCGCTCCCTGCTCCTGCAGTTCGATGAGACGCTTCAACGGGTGGCCGTCTCCGAGCCGAAGATCGCGGAGGCGGTGATTGTGACGCCGGCGCAAGTGCTCCTGAACGCCAAGAGCATCGGCCGATGTACGCTCGTCGTCTGGAGCAGCGTTGATCCCGATCGGCCCGGTTTCTTCCAAGTGGCCGTCGGAGCAGATCTGGACTCGTTGATTCACCGTGTGCGCGCCCTCTTTCCCTCAGAGAAGATCATCATTGAGCTGGTGGAGGATCGCATCGTCCTTTCCGGCACAGTCTCGTCGGAGAAGATCGCCGAGCGCGTGGTGCAGTTCTTCGAGGGGACGGGTCTGAAGATTGTGAACTTGCTGACGCCGGCTCCGGCCTCCACGAAGCAGGTGCTTCTGCAGGTGCGCGTCGCCGAGGTGAATCGGCGAGCGCTTCAGGAATTGGGGGCCAACTATACGATCGCGCAGCAGGCGGTCCCCGCCTTCATCGGGACGAACATGTTTCATACGCCCCTCGGCAATCTGGTCGGCGGGGTGGCCAACATGACCTTCAGCGATATGGTCAACCTCGCGCTCTTTCAACGCAGCAGTGGCGCGGGAGCCTTCATCCGAGCGTTGCAATCTCGCAATGCCATTCGGACCCTGGCGGAGCCGAACATCATCGCCCTGAATGGGCAGAAGGCGAGTTTCCTCGCCGGCGGAGAGTTCCCCTATCCGGTGGTCCAGGGAACGGGCAGCAACATCGCCATCACCATCCAATTTCGCGAATTCGGTGTGCGCTTGAATTTCACGCCGACGATTGTCGAGGGAGATCGGATTCGCCTGGAGTTGGAGCCGGAGGTGAGCGCCTTGGATTTCACCACTGGCGTCACGATCGCCGGAACGCGCATCCCAGGCCTGGTGAATCGCAAGGCGAAGACCACGCTCGAGCTGGAGGATGGACAGAGCTTCGCTCTGGCCGGGCTCCTTTCCAACGAGGTCACGCGGATGGCGACGCCGATTCCCGGACTCTCCTTCCTCCCCATTCTCGGCTACCTGTTTCGCAGCCAACGATACGTGAACAACGAGACGGAGCTCGTCTTCATCTGCACGGCGCACGTCGTCAAGCCTGTGAGTCCGGAGCAGTTGCCGCCGCTCCCCGGACACCAGGGCCTGGAGCTGCAGGGGCTGGAAGGCTTTTTCGGGCATCGTGCTCCGGCCGTGCGCACGGAGGAGAAGAAGGAGAAAAAGTAGGAGGGGAGCAGGATGCTCGGTCCGATGTCGGTGATCCTGGTCGGGAAAGATGCGCATCTGCGGGCTGAGACGCGGACGCAGGTGGCGACGACAGGGCGCGTGCACGTCATCGCAGAGAGTTCGGATTATCAGCGGGCGAGCGAGCTGATCGGACAGTTACGTCCACAGGGCGTCATCATCCTCATAGATGGAGACGAAGACGCCGCGCTCGATCTTGTGCGAGAGATCGGTCGTGAGCATCCGCGCACGGCGATCATCTGTACGGGAAAGCACTGCACGAGCGAGACCATCGTGCGGGCGTATCGCGCCGGCGCTCACGAGTTCCTCCTGCAGCCTCCCGATCCCCACGAGATGAAAGAGGTGCTGGAACGGCTGGAGGCCTTTCTCGGAGAAGATGAGACGAAGCGGGTCGGACGCGTCATTGCCGTTTACAGCAGTCGCGGGGGGAGCGGGACGACGACGATCGCCGTCAACGTGGCGGTCACATTGGCTCGACGCACGCGCCAGGAGACGGTCATCGTGGATCTCAACTTCCAGTACGGATGCCTGCCCGTCTTCTTCGGCATCGAACCGACGTATTCGATGACCGACGTCGTTCATAACGAGTCGCGGCTGGACATTCAGCTCCTGCGGAGCTTTCTGACGAAAGTCACTCCGGAGCTCTCTTATCTGGCCGCCCCTCTCAATCCGGAAGAAGCCGACGACATCTTCCCAGCGCATCTGGAGATGACGCTCGGACTGTTGCGCACGCAATTCGCGCACGTGATTCTCGATACGCCGCACGTCTTGGATCCGAATACGCTCGCGGCATTGGATCACGCGGATGTGATCCTGCTTGTGACCACCACCGATCTGGCCTCGCTCTACACGACCAAGCGCGCTGTGGAGACCTTCCGGCGCTTGGGGTACGGGGCTGAGAAGATTCGACTCGTTGTGAATCGCTATGCGAAGAACAAGGAGGTGCCGTTGGAGAAGATCGAGGACATCCTCGGGCAGCGCAGTGTCCTGGCGCTCGTCGAAGATATGCGGGGGGTGTTAGAGGCGATCAACATGGGGAAGCCCCTTGCGCTCTCGGAATCGAAATCCCCGCTGGTGCGGCAGTTCGCGGAGTTGGCGACGCTCGTCGCGCCCGTGGAGGCGGCTTCGGGCTCTGACGGGACGTCGAAGCGGGGGGTATTGCATCGGCTCTTCGGAGGAGGACGGCGATGAGTGTGTTGAAGAGCCGCTTGAGACGATTCTCTCCTGCGCCGGAACTCGAGGGAAACGGCAGCGGGGGGCGCACGCCCGCTACCGGCCCGTCTTCGGAGTCCACGCGGATGGTGACTGTCGAGCGGCCGGGGGAATCCGTTGCCGGTGCGCGCGTGCCCTCGGCGGGCGAGGATTTCCGATCCGCTCCGACGGAGAGACAACGCGCGACGCCCGCGCGCCAGGAGGAATACCAGGCGCTGAAGACAAAGATCCATCGAGACCTGATCAACAAGTTGGATTTGACGCGGTTGGAGAAAGTCGAGCCGAGCCTGCTGCAGGCGCAGATCGCGCAGATTGTCGAGCGGATGTTGGAAGCTGAGGCCACGCCGCTCAGCATGGCCGAGCGCGAGCGGCTGATCGCGGAGATCCGAGACGAACTGTTCGGACTCGGACCGCTGGAGCCGCTCTTGAACGATCCGACGATCTCAGACATCCTGGTCAACACCTATCGGCAGGTCTATGTGGAGCGCTTCGGCAAGCTCTCTCTGACCGATGTGCAGTTCAAGGATAACGACCATCTCATGCAGATCATTGATCGCATCGTCTCGCGCGTGGGGCGGCGTATTGACGAAGCCTCTCCCATGGTGGACGCGCGGCTTCCGGACGGCTCGCGCGTGAACGCCATCATCCCGCCTCTGGCGATCGATGGACCGATCCTCTCGATCCGCCGTTTCGGGACGATTCGCCCGACCATTGACGAGCTGATCCGGCGGGGGACGTTGACGCCCGAGATCGCCTATCTGCTGGAGGGCTGCGTGAAGTGTCGCTTGAACATCGTCATCTCCGGCGGCACGGGAGCGGGCAAGACGACGCTCCTCAACGTCCTCTCCTCGTTCATCCCGAACGATGAGCGGATCATCACGATCGAGGATTCGGCCGAGCTGCAGTTGCAACAGGAGCACGTCGTGCGATTGGAGACGCGACCGCCGAACATCGAGGGCAAAGGCGAAGTGACGCAACGCGATCTGGTGCGCAACAGCTTGCGCATGCGACCGGATCGCATCGTCGTCGGCGAAGTGCGCGGGGCCGAGGCCATTGACATGCTCCAAGCGATGAACACCGGGCACGATGGGAGTTTGACGACGATTCACGCCAACTCCCCGCGCGATGCGCTCTCGCGCCTGGAGACGATGGTCTTGATGGCCGGATTGAACCTTCCGAGTCGCGCCATTCGGCAGCAGATCGCGTCGGCGATCCATCTCATCATCCAGGTGGCGCGCCTGAGCGACGGCTCGCGCAAGATCATCTCCATCTGCGAGATCACGGGGATGGACGAGGATGTGGTCGCCATGCAGGAGATCTTTTTCTTCGAGCGATTGGGCGTGGCCGAAGACGGGCGCGTGATCGGTCGGTTCCGCGCCACGGGCGTCCGCCCGAAGTTCGCCGATAAGCTTGAACGCTCGGGGTTCCGACTCCCCAGCTCTCTCTTCGACGATACGGTCGAGTTGGGGACAGGCGAATCCCTCCGGTTCGAGCTCCATAAGGTATCGTGAGTGCCGAGGGACGCTTATGCTGGTCCTTCTTATCCTTGTGACGTTCGGCCTCTTCGCCGTCGGGCTCTATCTGCTCCTGGTTCGGGGACAGGACGAGTATCACCGCGCGGTGTACAAGCGGTTGGAGAGCTTGCTGCGCTCGAAGACGATGGAAACGGCGACCGATGAGGCGATCCAGATCTTGCGGGAAGAGATCGAGAGTCGGTTGCCGTGGGTGCAGCGGCTCGCCGTGCGCTTTCGCATGGGGAACGAGCTGTTTCGCTTGATCGAGCAGGCGGATGTCCCCATCCGTCCCCATCACCTGCTGCTGCTCATCGTCGGCCTGGCCATCGGGGCGGGCGCTTTCACGTGGTGGATTCGAGGGTCGCTCCTGGCCGCTGCGATCATCGGGGCGCTCGCCGGAGCCGCTCCGATCTTCTATCTCGCGCGCATGCGGCGGCGCCGCTTGAATCAATTCTTGGAGCAATTGCCCGATGCTCTCGACCTCATGACGCGGGCCTTGCGCGCCGGCCATGCCTTCAGCAGTGCGCTCAACATAGTGGCCGCCGAGATGCCGGATCCAATCGCCAAGGAGTTCCGCCGCACATTCGAGGAGCAGAATCTGGGGATGAGCTTAAAGGTCGCTCTGGATCATTTGGTCGAGCGCGTGCCGCTTCTCGACCTCCAGCTGTGTGTGACGGCGATCCTCATCCAAAGGGAGACGGGAGGGAATCTGGCCGAAATCTTGGAGAATATCGCCATGGTTATTCGTGATCGGTTTCGAATCCTCGGCCAGGTTCGCGTCTACACCGCGCAAGGGCGAATGACGGGGTGGATCATCGGCGTGATCCCCTTCGCGCTGGCCTTTTACATCTATCTCGTCAATCCGGACTACATCGGAGTGCTCTTCACGCATCCGGTGGGGAAGGCCATGGCTTTGATGGCTTTGGTGTTCGAGGGGTTGGGCATTCTCATGATTCGCCGGATCGTCAGGAATATTTCCGTGTGAGGGGGCGCAATGGTAACGGCGATTGCGCTTTTGGCATTTCTGACGGTCATGTTGCTGGCTCTCTCGGTCTATTACGCTCTCGCGCCGCAGGCGCCACCGGTCGTAGAGCGGCTCGAGCAGTTGAGGGAGCGACGGGTGGTGCGCGTGATCCCGAGCGTGGAGGAGCCCAAGGAGCCGTTTCGGGAGCAGGTGCGTCGTTACCTTCGCGCGATCGGTCGGCGCTTCGGTTCGGCGGGGCGGACCAATGAAGCGCTGCGAAGGCGGCTCCTGCGGGCCGGATTCTATGGCGAGACGGCCGTCGCCGATTATCAGGGGATTCGCCTGGCGTTAGCCGTCGGCTTGCCGCTGGGGTTCACTGTTGTCCTGACGCTCTGGCGTGTTCCGATCGCTGGAGTGATGTTCGCCTTGCCCATACTGGCGCTCGCCGGATTGATCGTTCCTTCTCTCGTCCTCGATTCGATGATCGCGCGACGACGAGAGCGCATTCAGCGCAGTCTCGCCGATGCCGTGGATTTGATGGTCGTGTGTGTCGAAGCCGGATTGAGCATCAACGCGGCGATCCTGCGGGTCGCCCAGGAGTTGAGGAGGGCTCATCCGGAGATCGCGCAGGAGTTGCACCTCTGCGCATTGGAGATCCGCGCCGGGAAACCGCGCGATGAGGCGTTTCGCGCCTTGGGTGAGCGTACAGGCGTCCGGGATATGAAGGCTTTGATCGCCATGCTCATCCAAGCCGAGAGGTTCGGCACAAGCATCGCGCGGGCCTTGCGCGTGTTCGCCGATTCGCTGCGGACAAAGCGGCGTCAGCGCGCCGAAGAGGCGGCAGCGAAGACGACGGTCAAGCTGATTTTCCCCTTGGTCTTCTTCATCTTTCCTGCTATTCTAGTCGTGCTGTTAGGTCCCGGCTTGATCCGGATCATGGAGACGATCGGGACGTTGACCGCGGGAAAGTGAGGGGTCCTGACCGGGATGGATCAAACTGAGGAGGGGAGTGATGCTCAACATGGCGATCTGGTTGCAGGGGGAAGCAGAACGTGGGGTTCCGACGACCAATCTGATCGTCCTCGCTGTATTGATCGTCATCGCGGCGATCCTTCTGGTGGTGGTCGTGAGGAAGCGGAGGGCACGGGAATAGGCGGCGGAGCCGCCGGGCGCTCTCGCGGTTCGCATCCGGTTTCCGGATCGGGGGCGCACGAGGGAAGATCCAAGGGGTACGGGTCTGGCCTGAGGAGAGATGAAGGTTTGGAACGCGACGCGAGAGGTCTGGCTGGCTTCGCATGTCGAAGTGGCCGATCGGTTCCTCCGGCGGCTCGTAGGACTGCTGGGGCGAACCTCTCTGCCCTCGGGGCATGGGCTTTTGATTACCCGGTGTGACTCGATTCACACCATCGGGATGCGTTTCGCCATTGATGCCCTCTTCGTGGATCGAGGTGGGCAGGTCGTCAAAGTCGTCGAGTCGCTCAGACCTTTTCGCATAGTCTTGCCGACCCGGCGGGCTGTCGCCGTCTTGGAGCTTCCGGCCGGGACGATTCAGCAAACGGGCACGCAGGTCGGAGATCGCTTGCATTTTCTCGAGTGAAGGGAGCGCGCTCGAAAGGAGGATGCAGGATGGCGAGAATGTGGGATCGCCGAAGGATTCTCGGTCTGGTGCTTCTGCTGGTCCTTCTCGGATCGGGGTGCACAAGCTTGCGCGGGGGCATACGGAAGCTCCTGGTCATCGAGGTGGCGCCGAAAAGAGGGACGATGCGCGACTCCGCGTGGGAGAGGATCCGTCCTCATATCGAGGTGAGAAGCGGAACGCCCTCCGGGTCCGAGAGAGACGATGAGCTCTCGGTCTATCAAGAGCTGGCTCTGCTCCGGCCTGAGGATCCTCTTGTGCGCTTCCACTTGGGCAGGGTTTATTTGGAGCGCGGACTGCTCGACCAGGCGATCTTCGAGCTGGACATGGCGACATCTCTGGACCCGAAGCGCGTCGAGGGGTTGTTGTTGCTCGCTCGGGCGCTCCGGTTGAAAGGACACTACGACCTGGCGATTGCGAAGTTGCGGGCGGCGACGCTGCTCGATCCGACATACGTGGAGGCGTTCATCGAGATGGGAATTTGTTGGGATCAGCGAGGATTTTACGAGCGAGCGCGTCACGCCTATCACCGCGCGCTCCGCTTGCGCCCGAAGGATCCGGACATCTACAACAACATCGGCGTCTCCTATCTCTATGAGGGCGATGAGGAAGCTGCCCTGAAGTATCTCAAGAGAGCGTGGGAGCTGGATCCGACGAATCCGCGGACGAACAATAACCTCGCGCTCATCGCCGCTCGGCGCCGGCAGTACGATCGGGCGTTCGAGTACTTCGCGCGCGCACACGGGGCCGCCATCGCTCACAGCAACCTGGGATATCTCTTATTGCGCGATGGCGAGTTGGAGAGGGCGATCGCCCATTTGCGAGAGGCTGTGCGATTGCGACCCCACAGCTTACGGGCGCTCGCCCATCTGGAATCGGCGCTGCGTTTGAGCGGGCGTGTGGCGGAAGCCGAACAGGTGCACGCGCAGTACCTGAAGGCTCAATCGGCCGAAGCGGTGTCCTCTCTGCCTCCCCCGCCTCGATGACGATCACGCTCGCCTTCCCGGGGCTTGTGGCGTCCGGATCTGCGTTTCTACCGCGACCGGTCATTCCCTCACCGGTTCGATAGTTCTATCAACCGCGCGCGATCGAGAAGTCGAATGCGTTTGCGCTGAATGTCAATCCAGCCCCGAGCCTTCAGTTGACTCAGGACATGTGTTACCGTCTCGCGGTAGATACCCAGAAGCTCGGCCAGCTCCTGGTGGCTGTAGCCCATCACTTCGTCGCCGTCTCCGGCCAGACGCACCAGCAATCCGGCCAGCCGGGCTTCGACATTTTTGAAGGCGAGCTCTTCCAGGCGCTGCTCGGCTTCCATCGCTCGGCGGGCCAACTCCTCGCAAATGCGCGCCGCTACCTGCGGCTTCCCCAGAAGCAGTCGGATCACGTCCTGGCGGCTCATGACACAGATCAGGCAATCGTCGAGGGCTTCAGCAAAGGTGTTGTACATCCCTTGTCCCAGGATCGCCATTTCGCCGAAAAAGGTCATCGGCTCGAGAATCTTGACCGTCAGCTTGCGCCCATCCGGTGACAAACAGTAAAGCTGTACCCGCCCCTTCTTGAGCAAGAAGAGAGCCTCTCCGGTCTCACCCGGAATGTAAAACACCCGGCCGGCCGGACAGTTCATCATCGTAGTAGCCCGCTCAATAGCCTGAAGTTCCTCCTGGCCGAGGTCCTGAAAGATCTTCATCGCCGACAGGTATTCGAGCTTGTCGCTCAATCGCCCGCGGGCCGCTGCCTCCTCAGGTGAGATTGAATCCGCTACCGTTTTATGGCGCTTACTCAATCTTCTCGTAAGGGCTGAAAGAGGATTCGAAGGCATCACTCGTCATTCCTCCGTGAGCAGGTCGAGCCTAACTCTAGCTCACCTTAGGGCCAGGATTCAAGCTGATCTGCCAGCAGATCGCGCAGCTCTTGTTCTGATGGATTTCCCAGGAAACAAACCCGACCGTTCAATACATAGGTGGGTACGGCGAAAACATCTGTCCCATCGGTTGGCGGCTCGTCTAGGTCAATCACGTCAACCTCGAGCTGGGGGAAAAGACGAGCCACAACGCAGGCCAGTCGCAACGCTTCGTCACAGTTCAAACAGTGGCTGGCTACGTAGTGCCTTGTTAAGTGAGGTTGTGTTCTTTTATAACCGGATACAGCCGCCTGAGTTTGATGGGGGCATCGGCAGTGGTGAAGTGCCATACGACCTGACTGCACGCTTTATGGCGACGCTCCTCCCAGGCTGTGATCTCACGTGTGAGCGTGCTCATATCTGGGATCGGTCGGTCCAAGCACTGCCTTTCGAGAACTGAGAGTTCGCATTCGGCAACGTTGAGCCAGCTGCCGTGTTGGGGCGTGTAATGCCATTCGCAACGCGCTGCCCGACAATGGGCTTCTTCCGGTTCGAAGGCTTCATACAGGTACGGACCGGAGCGTTGCCGGTGCGAATCAGTTTTTCCAACTCGGTGCGTTCTTCACTCGTCAGTTCGATATGTGTATGTTTACCCATGTCGCATAGTATAACATCCCAGGCCAAAAAGTAAAAAATCTTACCAAACAAAGCACTAGCCCCTTGTCTCGATATGTCGTCTGGAGCTTCTTAAACGTCGGGACCTCCATCACGCAGGGAGGGCACCATGTCGCCCAAAAATCCACGATAACGACTTTCCCTCGCAGCGACGCCAGACTCACCGAGCGGCCCTCGAGATCAACCAATGTAGGTTTGGAGCGGGCCGGCCCCGATCATCATCGTCTCTTGTGGCGGCACCGGTGACAAAGGCGATTCCGTTCAGGAGAACCATCTTCCGCAACGGACCGTGATCAGCGTCAGCTCTCAATTGTTCCAGCGTGATTCCCGACAGCATGGAGACGTATCCTGGAACCAGAGGTAATACGCACGGTGAGAGGAACGAAATCACTCCACCGACAAATGCCGCTCCCGCGGTTAAACCATGACCGTTCATTCCCCTCCTCCACTACTTGCGTAAGAAAGGGGATGTTAATCGCTTTTGACCGGCTCCTTCAGTAATCGGGATTACACAATTGCGCCAGGCAG